>Ga0209700_101626_pt1 | contig 46711 bp, 20 predicted proteins | sample SiratroredBW_FD_187528 | JGI IMG/M metagenome (GOLD analysis project Ga0209700, IMG submission 187528) | Root nodule microbial communities of legume samples collected from California, USA - Siratro red BW (SPAdes) (version 2) | ecosystem: Host-associated > Plants > Roots > Nodule | place: USA...
AAAAAAAAATTTTTTTTAAAAAAAAATTATAATTAAATTTAAAAAAAAAAAAAAAAACTATCCTTTTATAAGTATTTGGTATGAAAGCAGGCTTTAAGTGGAAAATGATGGGAGGGCAAAGTTGGTGGCTGTAGTTAGGGAGCTTTATCCAAAACTTTGAATGCAAAGTTCAAACAGGAAAAGATCAAATTGCGAATTGCATTCAATTAGGTGCCTTTAAATAGATAAGAGAGTTTAAGACGTGCAAATGTTCAAATCTGAAATGATGCAGCCAAATTTTGTCAATTGGAATGGACTTGTGCACAATCATAGCACGGTATAGAATGAACCCTAAGATGATAAAGGAGTCAAACCTTACTCAAAAAGCTTGAAAGCAGCTCAACAATGCAAATGAAAAACATACAAAATAAATATGCTTTACAGCTTTCCATTTCTCTGTTCAGGATCAGATCAAACGACGTCGGTTTTTTTTCTTATCAGTTTCAACCATTCCATACCTGTTACAACAAATAAAGCATAATCACGCGTGTCAAACTTGTCACTTCTCAATTTTTTTGGTATCATTCTAACTCAAACACCATATACTTTAAGTGCTTTTTCATTTAGTCATACTTCTTTTCACACAGTATAATAGTAGAAACAAAAGTACACATTATATATATTTCATAAAAAAAAAAATTGTTCTAAATGTTAAGAACAAAAAAAGTAATATTAATTAAAACTTGAAAAAATTTACCCCCGTCTAATTTGCTTTAAAAGTAGACGGAGCTCACAAAGACTAATAGCCAAAACTAGATAAATACTAGCTAGTACTTTTGGATAAGACATATCCCACAATCATTATGATACTACAAAAGTAAATACAATTATTTATTATTTTATCTTATGATAAAAAAAATTGATGATTTTCAACGAAACTAATCCAAACACAATGGATCTCATGAGCTAATTAATTATTCTCTTAACTGTGGGATTCCTCCAAACAAAACCACTTCAAAATGAATCCCGCATATGCAAATTAGTGTATTATTTTATGAAGAGTGGGAGCATACCAAAACTTGATGCCTTCATGTCAGTCACCTTTCCTTTCATTTTTAACCAATTGTTAATCAGTATAGCCTGAGGTGTCTAAATCCACAGATTAAACAAAGGTATTAGGCCATAGTTTCGATGTTTGTTTTATATGATGCACACATAATAAAATAAACAATGGAGAAGGAATTTTAGTGGAAGCGTTATATAAAGTAATATCTCCGAGGCACGTTAGTGGTGTAAACCTAACTAGAAATAAAGCCAATTGATAAGAGTGGGAAAATGTTGGAATCTAGCATCACAACATAAGACATGAAGAAAAGGGTAAGAAGTGAAGAGTACTTGTTCCCTTCTCGAAGAGAAAAAGGATGGCTTTTGGCCGTTCTCGTAATCTCATAATATAGTTTGTTTTTGGCTTTCCAAAGCTTTGTACAATGAAGATCTTTCGAGTAGAAGTAAAGATATATGATATATTAGTGGTATGCAATGTATATATGAAGCAAGAAAACTAAACATAAGTGTATGTATCCTCAGAATACATAAAATTAACTTCTAAAGGAAAAAAGTTGCATACCTAATATTGTTCATATTTCTTCATAATGAGGTGCTTTGGAAAATATTTTAGCTGTAACCTGACACGTACGGGAATTCTAATCCGTACACATGCCATCTACATAATTCCATACACAATCATAATAAACATTTTATTATAACAATAAAAAAAATAGTCATTTGCGGTATTTATGTTTCATTTTTCATTAGTTCATCCAAGAAAGCTTTGTCGTTCAATTTCTTTTAAATATTTAACATTGTTTTGGTATCGCAAAAATTCATACAAATGACATATTCAATATTAATTTGAAATGAGTTGTTTGATATAAGTGAAATGTCCAAAATATATGCTTTATGATATGGTTATGTGTGAAATTAAAAGTCATTCCTGCAATTTACTATTTATTTTATGGCAAGTCAATCCTGAATTGTGCATAAGAGTAGGGCAATAAATTGAAGTTTCTGGCATGGTATTTCAGAGGTGTAAAATTTTGCAATATAAAATTTAGAAGAATTGGATTGGTAAATTTGTATATTTCTTTCTACACTTTTTTTTAATACATTCATAGGCATTTTTAAATATTAAAAATAATTTTTAAAATTTTATATAAAAGTCATAAATATAAAAAATGAAAAATTAGAAATAATTAATATTACCATTGAACGTAACAATTCTATAAATAGTTCCTATTATTGTATACAGTAGTACCATGCAATTATCCATAAGAATGTCTATATATAATAATTATGTCAATTACAACAGGACTACCTACTAATTATTACGTGATACAACGTTTTATACGCATATGTAATATAAAATTATTTCTTTTTCTGTCGGGATTTAAAAGCATTTCTCTTACGTGTCAAAACATCTGAATATTTGTATCAACTTAAAAAAATAGAAAAATATAAAAAATGTTACGAAATCAATACTTTAATGCACTTATAAGAATTGAATTTGTTTTGTTATTTATAATTGTACTTATATTTTAATTTTGTTAAATTTATAATTAATCGTCATTAGTCTGATTTTTATCCACAAACTAGTATTCAACGATGTATTACTTCAAGTAACTATTTCTAAATCAGTTCTCATGTTATTTTTCTTTTCTCATTTTCTTCGTACATAACTTTCCTCTAAACTTTTCCTTTAATTTTTTCCTATAATACAATAATTATACCTTATATATAAATGTCACTAAAACTCTTCATAATTTTTTAAGCTTCGAGTTTAAAGGATTTGACCAGAATAAATAATTTAGTGTATTTGAGATTAATTTCGAAATATTTGGAATTAGTTTCTAATTTTCAATTATCATTAACAATTCTAAGAACTATTCTAATAATATTTCGACTCGTTATTATTATTTTTTTGTTTTAAATTATAAAGTTTATAATCTTTTGAAATGGAACTATAATAAATAAATATGTGAGACTTTTATAAAGAATTAATATTATTCTCAACTTAAAATCTTAAAAAAATAAATTTATAGATTTTTTATATGTTATTCAACTTTCTTAATTTTACATTAAGACTTATAGATTAACATTTAAATTCTTAAAAAAAATTATAGATATTATAATGAACAAAAGATATAGTTTATTATACGAGAGACACATTCAATAGATAACATGTGTTCTAGATTAAGATTGAAGAATTAGGAATGTCACTCTGGTTTGGTGGTGTGCAAATCATAGATCAATCAGGTTGATGACAAACACTTAGTCTGCTCTAGATGACCTTTTGTGGGGCATAACCAGTAGTGTCTACAGAATCCAACAAAGTTGATATGCTTAAATCAGTTTATGCTAAAGAAGGGAAGTGGAGCAAATGGCTTCTGCGGTGACACCAACTAGGAAGTCGGTTGGAAGTGGTAGGCATGATTAGTACATGACGGCTAATGGATGGAGAGATATATTGAGCACACAATGATCACGTAGGTGGCAGATAATGGACCGGAGTGAAAGGATTTATGTCATGCATAGTGCAAAGAGGCTACAAATGATTCTGTTTTACAGTGTGATACAAGGGTGGTGTGAGTAAATTAGTTTCTATAATATAGAAGTATAATTTGAAGATTTAGAAAGCTGAGTTGTATTGATACAAATGACACACTATTGAGTATTAAGGAGTAGGAATTGGTTTGAATAGCAGCATTGGGAGGTTGAAATCTAGTTGGAAAAGATAACAATGGTATTACTTATCGTAATGAAAAGGGCTAAAATCATATGCATATTCATGAGGAAGTGAAGTTGTTGATCCAATTACGAGAGAAAAGCTGAAAGTAAAGGCAGAACATCTATAGTGCAAAACCTGTTGGGGTGAAAATGCTTATTCAATTATGATTCTTTAAATAATTGAAAAGCTAAAAAATCTATACTGCAAATTCTTTATATATAGTGCAGATCCAATTAGGAACTAAAATCTGAAAGCAGAGGCAAAAGTGTACGAAAGATAGTTAGAATTCTTTAAATAGTTATTTAGCTAATGCTAGATGAGTTGACTACATAAGATCTAATTATAACTACTTGTGTTCTAGAAGGGCTTGTGTAAGGGTGTAGCAAGCAAATTTTATCTATTTGCACTTTGCCTTCTAGTATTTGAGGTACCTCTTGAATATATTTTTGTCGTGTACATACTAAATACTAAATACTTGTTCTCCTAAAACTACATGATCATTTTCACCTCTAGAGAATTTGAAAATTTTCATTGTTTGGATCAAAATTTGAGTTTTTTCTTAGTTTCAATATATAATATAAATGAGTGTGTGTGGACAAAATAAAACTTGTATAATTGAATTAATTATGAGACAAGACCGACAAAAAAATGAAAGCTGCAAAACCTGAAAAGAAAAGAAATTCAGTCTTAAGACTTCTTTTCAAAAAGGATGATAAAGCAAATAGTGATTTGTTTGGTTTGTTGAAAGAGCAAAGTGAAAGATGATTAGGTGCATTTGTCATTTTGGGGTTTGGCTTGTTTTGAAGAACAGCACAATAAGCACAAACTGGAGTCGACAGAGAAGTAAGGAACTTCAACTTGTTGATGCCGATCCCCACTAACAAATTAAAATTGAAGGGTGTCAATGTTCCACCAAGTCACTTATCTTTTATCTCACCATTGCCTTAATCATTACATTAAAGTGTTTTGAGTAATACTGCATATTGCACATATATAACAAATAAGATGGCGACTTGTTATAAAATCCAAATAACCATTAGAGTTTTCTTCTGTATAAATATATATGAGCAAACTTGAAGAAAAAAGAAAGCAGCTCATATGACTTGGGAAGAAAGGGAGTGCCACAAAGGAAAAGAATCAACAACGTCATGGCATTTCCATGTTATTATGCAACCAGTGTAGTTTTTTTTCTATAAAACTTTTATTCAAAAAATATATTAGTGTATAATGTGTATAAATAAGTAAAAATTAACTTGTTATCCACTTTTGCAATCTTTCAAGTCATTGATTGTAATTTAAACATGGTTAATTGATGTGGAACCACATACTTAACTTAGATAGCATAAAAATCAAGATATGCAAAGTGTCGCTGTTCACATTCCGTGTAGAACGCTCCATCATACACTCTGAACAAACCCCACACAATTATTTTGTTTTTCAATTATATGGTCCATTTTTTTTATCACAAAAGTGTAAAATATTTACTAATGTGATTGATTGTTTTTAATTATGGTTTTAGCTCAGGATTTTTTTTATATCTTAGATATTTAAATTTGAGACTTTTTTATAATTTAATTTTATTGAACTAAATGTTAGTTATATAGAAGTCAGTTTATTAAAGCATAAAAGAGTATATGCATTTCCAACTAAAAGAGGATTTAACTTAAAAAGTAGTAACGACATATTTAGGATGGAAGAGATGTTTTTTGAGAAACTTTATTGACTAATACAGGAAAAGAAGACGGAGAATTCAATGATTGATTAATTGCATTTACAACGTAAACATTCAGAACCGTACACTTCAAGCTAGCATCTGGATTTTGTCATGTCTGCAACACTGTATAAATAAAATTAAAAATAAAATAGAATTTTAAGATTGTTTAATCTGAAAAAAAATATTATTAATAAAAATATCTTTCATTCTTACAACACCAATGCACATTTGACCATATTTGTATGATCTTTTTTAAACATAATTGTATGTCTTCCACACTTTCCCTGACTTCTTTTCTGTTCGTCGTATTTTACGGAAACTAAACAAGCGAAATAATATGACAATATTATGTAATATAAAATATATAAAAAAATAAAGTCAAAATATATAATGAAGAATCTAGTTAAATTAGGTCTCTCTCAATTTGATTGATCTAAAGTCAAAGGATCTCATTCCACTTCAAGTATTAAGATTATTTATTTATTTATTTGGGCGTCAATATTGATATATTTTAATTTTAGTCATTATTAATTTGTCTGTTTTATTGGTGGAAAGCTTTTTTTTTTGCCATGATGGACAAATTAGAATCAAATGTACGTTTTAAACATAAAAATCAATAACTAATTGCATTTTTTTTTTGTATTAGTTGCCTTTTCTTTAACCAATGTTGAATAAAGAAGAATTGTTAAGATTCTCTAAACTGCAGTGTGTACTTCAAGAACAAAATCCAACATCAATGATTAATTAAAAATTATCTTCTTAAAACAAATAATAAATAATAGATTTTTAATGGTGTTATTTAGTTAGTGATCCCACACATAGAGTTCATGGACGGATTTAAAAATCTATTAAATTGGGCCTAAATTTGTGTTTCTTACGACATAATGTCTAGTTTTTAATAAGTAATTTTTAACGAATAATAATTTGTACAAAAATAATCATTGGTTTTAAATATAAGAACGAAATTAATTTATTTTTACTTCAAATGATAAAATAATATATTGTATAATATAGCGAGATAATATAAGAAGTCTTGAGGGATGGAAAGACCAAGATCAAGCTTCCCCTCTCCCCTAACTTTGTCCCTAGCTAAGTTTGGAGGACAACTTAGACATAATTTCTTTTAAAAAAAAATAACGAATATTTTTATAAAAAAATATTCGTCAGTTTTAAATTATGCATATTCTTTTAAAGTTTAAAAATCAAATATATTATTTTACAAGAAAAATTAAAAAAAATATCATATTAAAAGAATAAAAAACATATCTAAGCCATTAAAATAGACCAATTCGATTTAAAATGTGACTTTATTTAATAAACTAACCAATATTTAGTGACGTCAAGTGTAGTACAACCGTTTTTTACTTTCAATAAGGTGATCATCAACGTTAGTTATATAAAAAAAATTAATCATCCTTAATTAAATATATAAAATCATGCTATTAAAGGGTTACAGTTAGGTTAACAGACATCTTAATCTCACATCTCTACTTTTAATCCCAGCATGTTGGAGAACATAACTGAAACAGAATCAAACACAACAAGATTATGATCAATAGGATTTCTTTTGAACAGGAAAATTGTGGGTGAACAAATCTCATATAGCATGGGTGAATACATCATGCATAAATCAGAAACCAAAAACCCAACCAGTTTCACAAAACAAAAATCTAACAAGTAGCTTGATAAGTTGGTTGAAACGAAGATTTGGGCGAATGAAAAGAAATAAAAAAAACTTAGTTATAAGGTGAGTGTGAAGAGCACTAATGGTCTGTTGGTGGCATTCTGGGCCCTCTATGATTCCGAATTTGACGAGAGGGTAATGGGTTCTCTCCTATATTTCTTTTTCTGCACACAAATCTAATCATCTTCTGCATCATCATTCACTTAACTTCACACATGTTCCACTTCCACCCTTTCATGTTTCTATTACTTTTCACTCCAATTCGTTACTTTTGCCTAATCCAAATCTAGGAGCATATGTGTTTTTAATTCTCAAAGAATAGGATATGAATATGATACTAAACCAGTGTGGAGAAGATACTGATATTCTTGTTGCAGGACAAATCTCCTGAAGAAAGCACCAGCATAATAAACAGAAACAACCGTTGCAGGACATGCTTTTCTTCTTTTCTAGTCACCATGATGAGACAGATCAAGAATATCAATGCCAGGCAAAAAGTATGAGAAATTATTTTTCAACAAAGATTATGCATTTAAAAAGAGATCAGAAGAAAAGAGTGAAAAATCTCTGATAAGACAAGTGATGTGATAAAAAAGTAATCTTTCAAATAATATAATGTTGTTAGAATAATATTTAAGTTACCTTAATTTTGCAAGACTAATTATATACACATTATGTAACTTTTATACACATTTGTAATACAGGACAATTTCTCAGCTAATTTATATTCTTAAGATAATATGTTTGAATTAACGTAAAAAAAATGACTAAAAGTTATATCCGTAGTTTTTATTTTTTAAAAAATAAATTAATTTATATGTAAACTACGCATTTGATCCTTTCGTTTTTCACTTGTTGACTAAAGGTAGTTTGGTGGTGAAAGCTATAGATAAAGATCCAGTGGCACATTGAATGTACTGATTCATTGGTAAATCACTATCAACAGTTCATAACCTCTTCTATTTTGACAGAGAATGGTAGAAACACAGTAAACAGAAAAAAAATGAGAAATGAATGAAAAAAAATAATAATATTTTTTTGCTAATATTATATGTTATTAATATTTTATTATTATAAAAAATAAATTGTAATAGAAAAATAATCGTTATAATTCGTTGAATCAATTTGACTAGTTCCACTTCATACGAAAACAAATGCTTGAGTCAAGTAAATTTGATTGAACTAATTTGGAAATATGGTCGGTGAAGATTTAAAAAATGGGATCTTCGATCATTTTAAGAGATTTGCAAAAATGTAATTGAAAATTTCAAAACATTCCTCACAATGTAATGTTGCATCAATTATTTCACAAGGATCGATTAATAAATTTCACAAATATATCAATTAAAAAATAAAAAAAAATTTGTGACACTTATCAAATCATTCTTAAACTTTCACAAACATCTCTTTCAAGTTTTACCATCTATCTACTATTTCAAACAACCTTATCATCCACACACAATTCACTCACATTTCTTCAAATTCACTTGTTCGTATCATTTTCCAACTATACAACCAAACAAAGCTTACGCGTTTCATATATTCTTGATTTCCAAACAAATGTTTTAAAAAGTTTTGTAAGATAATCTATTATTAACTAAGAGAAGAAAGTGAAAAGATAAAGAACACAAGTGAAACAGACTGCTCTTATTTGGTGAGGAGTACATCAAGAAAACAAAAGAGGATATCTACACATATTTCTTCACAAATCCACTATGATAAGCTTAACCAAACATCCCATCAATTCTTGCATTTTAATCCCCTTTGAACAGTTTCTATGAATAGAAACAGATGCTTTAACATGTATTAAGTTTCCATTTCCCCCCGAAGCCATCCATGATGATCACGGTGATGGATCACTTCATCTGACACTAAAATGAAGAGAATCAGAACCAGAATAGTGGAATCACAGCAATTACACTTCAATTATGAGTTACATTTTTCCTCTGCAATCATTCCCCCCACTAATGTAGTAAGTAAGCAGTTAAGAGAACTGGTAGCACCCACTAGACCAATAGCAACATTGTTATTTGTGCATTACCAAGAAAAAACGACACAACCTCACTAGTAACAATAGCCCCGTAAATATCCACAAAGCCAAAACCAAGTTGTCACCTCAGGGTGATTTGTAGTACATATTATTGCATATAATGTATCAATCATCATAACATATATGACAAATGGAAATGCGAGTATAGATGAGTGGCGCCTTAAAAATCTGGCGTAGCCACTCAGGTGTGGCATTGGTGGACACTAGACATCAGCTTTCTTAAATGTTACATTTACCAAGATAAGGAATATAAGGAAGTATACAGTAGTACTTGGGAAACAACAGAAAGGAAACAAAAGAACAGATAGAGTGATTATAAGGGATTGTGGAGGGTGAGTGGATGATGAGGAGGAGTAGTGGGTGGAAAATAGCAAAAGATGAACAGCACATATGTTTGGTGATAGGGAGACATAAAAATAGTTATGTAATTGGTAGCTGACGACAGTGGTACATTGAGGGCATAAACTAGGGACCCTTCTATTGCCTCCTCTCTGTTCACTCACACCACTCTCATCTGTCTTAATCACATCATCGCTCCATGGCTCCCACCTATTCCTTCCCTGGTTTAGGAGTTCGGATCACCATAAATACCCCTAGTATTCCTATTTCATGGGATAGTCTAATCTTCCTTTTCTTTCTTTTTCACATCTTCTGTTCGTACGTATTTTTTTATGATATTTTCATCACATTAATTATCTTATGATACATACATTTTTTTCTCTCTTTATTATACTATTTTTTTTATAAAAGAAATACAGATACAATTTAATTTCTTTTTTTTTGTTTCAATTCTTTTTATTTTCTCTTTTAATATTCCCATTTCTAAATCTCTGAAGCTTTAGCCTCTTAATTTTATTCCAAACACTTGATGCTTTTGGATCCCAGGTCTTACTAATTTATTTTTTATATATACCCCTACTTGCTTCCTAATTACATTTTAATTTAACAATGACTATTATGCCTATATAGTAACCTTGAAGTCAAGAATTCTTAAACAAGAACAGTTTAGGAATGGAAACAGTATTGAACTAACATTAGGATCACCTCTCAAATGAAATACTTAAGATAGTTAAGAATATTAATTTTAGATAAAGTTGGGAAAATTTTTATTTTAGTTGTTTCACCAAAAAAAATCTTATATCAAAGGTCTTATTATGTGTATCAATTAAAATATATCATCCATATTAAAAATATAAAAAAATGAGTAATTGCCCTATTTCAACTAAAATAATTGATTTAATTTTTGAATAATAGAACAATGGTTATTATTTATTTATTTTCTTTTTGCTAAAAGACCTCGCAACTAATCCTTTACAGGAAAAAGGCACACACACTTATATATAATACCATAAATATTATGAATTATGGATGTTTTCTAATTAATTTAAAGTTCTATCACGCTTTCATGTGATGCATCTAATAAAATCATTTAAACAGATGTTTACAGATTAAAACATCGAATATAATAGAGGATAAAATATATATGTATAAAAAAAAAAACTCGAAATTGAAATTTAAACTATTTTATTAAGTCGACCTATAAGTAATTCACAGTTAAATGATACTGTATAAAACTTTATACAGAAAGGTCTTATGAATACTTAAAAATATAAAATGATTAACTAAAAGGTGATCCTTTTTCTGGTTTTAAGAATAACAATAATAATAATATTCTTTACGCCAGCATAAATTGAATATAACATAGATTATAACAACAATAAATTTTAAGTTGTTCTTATCTCCAAGAAACACAATATTAACTTTTTATAAAAAAAAAATAGGTTTTACAAATCATTTCGAATTACTCAAATCATCATTTTTTCTTATAAAGTAACTTTCTTTAATTGTTCGCTCACAAAATTAAAAAACAAATGAAAAAAATAACTTAATATCCTTTTAAAATTATTGTTAATAATTTAATATTCACATGTCACCCAAAATTCACTTTAATAATTTCAAGTATCATTTCCCGAGTAGCTAAGACAACAAACATAACATTTTTTTTATAATACAAGGATAAAAAGCCCCCATAATCAAGCAAACATTTTGCTCAAACCATAAAGGATAAAAGACAGTTTATTCAACAAATGCGCGGAATTCATTAAATAATTCATCAAAGGTATGACTCATGTCAAACGAAAAGTAAGGCCATTAATTTCAATTGTGATCATGTGCATACCAATGGAACCCGAGCGCATTCATAGAACTCATAACAATGTGAATTTTACATAACCGACAGTGCACATAAAATTTCATGATAAATAACTGAACGAAACGAAAGGTTCATTTCCAATGCAAATCGTTCTCTCCAAACAAATAACAAGCTCAAATAATAACTACCTTGGCATTATATCTTGGGTTTGCACATATTTTTAATTCCCGAAAATAACTCTTAACGTGTGTTCAAATCAGACTAAAAAACATTGGGAGGCAAAATATCATAAATTGAGTGAAAATGATACACAAATCAAAATATCATCAAACAAAGATTTGAAGGCACTCACAGAAGCACAAAACAAAAACACAAGACAAACCAATCCAAAACCTAACTAGAGATAACCATGCAAAAAGGCAAGTAACAGAATAAAGAACGGTTATGTTTAAGGAAAAAAAGAAGAACTATTTAAAAAGGTAATATAGTTGAAATAAGTTTATGGTCTTATAATAGATGTATGCATTTAAGCATTATTGAGAGCAAGTATGCATAACTTGACAGGAAAAAGCTTCATGTGACTCAAAATTCAGGAACTCGTATCATCCTTCCCTATTTACTGCAAGCAACAAATTTTTACTTGAGATAGATGTTATAAACAGGTCCGTAACAGGGTGAAAGTAACAGGGTGAAAGGAGAAAGATATAGGCGATTGTAAACATAACGGTGTTCATCTCCCATCCTTCCCTCCAGTCAGAGAGAATTTAATTTTAAGTACATACAATCCAATTCTATTAAATAAATATTATTATAGTTTGGGTTAATTCTACACGAGATACCTTTTCCGCTTTCTGAATAATCCTGTTTCATGTAATTTTAAAGATATTAGTGTTGCAAATGCCTAATGGCAGTATAGCAACTAGTAGGTATCAGGATAGCAGATAGATGCCGTTCAGACATTTTTTTATAGTTTATAGTTTATACAATTTGTATAAATTCAGAAAAAAAATATACTCAATTCCCCACATTACCAATAGCAGTGACTTGAAGCAGAGAGGGCAGGTTGGAGCATAACAGCAACGCTGGCCAGAGAGAAGAGTCACCCACCACCAGAGACAACAGAAGTACTTGACTATGACCCCAGATGCATTCATCAGAATAAGAGTCACCATAGAACACAGGCAAAGCAACATCAATAGAGGAAAGGCAGAGCTAGTTTTGAGATGAAACAAGATCGACACCAGAAAAATATGGCAGATTGCGGGACAGGCAACCCCCAAAACCACTAGGGCAGGTTTAGCTAGTGGTTGCAGGATGACCGCTATTTCCCAAGAACATTTATATTGCATTATGTATATATTCATGCTCAAAATAAAGAAGAAACGCCTCAAATTAGAATCATAGTATAATAATTCCCATGACCAAGATGTCTGAATTGGCAAAAGCTGCAAAACTCATCATCATATCGCAAATAGGAAAATGGCAAGAGGGCGTTTGGCCAGATGAAGCCATTGCAGCTTAACAGAAAAGAAAGTAGAATGGTGCAGTTTGTATCGCATGTTGCAGGTTAAGTTGGTAGCACTGCCAGAAGAGTCATCAAAAACCTCATCAGAATCGCTACAAGAAATAGAGACAGAAAGTTGAGCGGCAGAACATGGGAGGGAAGGGCTGATTTGCAAAAGAGGGAGGGAATGAAAAACGTGGGTTAAAACATTAAAACACAAACCTAAACTACCCAGATAGCGAAACCTTAGGTTAACCAAATATCACGTCACAGACCTCTGAAAACAGCACGATCAGCCACGAAGCCACGATTTTTGGCCCCGACGCATGACATGACAGCCACAACCCGAAGGTGCATGCAACCTTCTGGTGCAGTGTGGTGCACCTGCATGAGTGACACAAACTTGCACTACTGACTAAACGCAACTTTTGGACAATGAAATAAATCCCTAAAATAAACCCCAAAAAAGTCCTGACATTCGTTCAAAGGGCTTTTATCGAATTATCCCAGTGTCACTATCCTGTCCATAACTGCCGCTGTTTTATCTGTGCTATTCTATTTGCAAGGGCAGCTACATAACTGCTAGGCTATGGTGGACCTGGTAGAAATCAAGTGCTACTAAGCCATACAGTGTGCATCTTAAAACCCAGGATGTAGGGAGACTATGAGTATGGCACGCACAGTTATGTTAACCTTTACAAAAAAAAAAAAAGGTTTTCTTCCAGACAAAAAACAACAGAAGCAAGATAGAGTTGTCTAAATGATGTTGAAAGTTGAAACCCCGAACCTGAAGGTTGTTAAATTTAATGAGTTTGTAGAGCATGAATGAGAAACTATTTATTGATCTAGCCATATAGAAATGACAAAAAGCCTTCACAATAAAGACAGACTGAGATAACTGAAATAGAACCACGCTCACCATATCTACAAATATAAAACTCGCCATACAAAGAAGCTAATGCCTCCCAAAAATTAACAGCAACCAATTACTTGAAATCAATGTCACAAAATACCCTAAACTCAGTTTCAAATTCAAGAAGCACAAAATGACATGGCTCACCAAAACAAATAAAAATAACCTCACTGGATAATCAAACAGTGATTAGGTAGAGGCAACAAATTACATATCTAAATATCATCAAGAATTCCATTTGGAAGTGTGGACAGAATAAAAACTCAGAAAGGAAACACTCCAAATTTAGTGTGCGTATCATGCCTACACCAAATAAGAATAATGATTATACTAATAATACTTGATTTTTTCTATTAACAATTTGGTGTAAGATCCAGCGACTACTGTCTATGGGTAACAAAGCAATCTTACGCCAAAGGTGACAGATACAGGAATAAAGGCAAACACACAGAAACATAAAGGCAAACACGAGAGAAATGTATGTGTTTTCAATGGAGAGATAAATTACAAGAACAAATCCACAAAAGATATGGGCACATAATGCAGGATTGGAAACATACCAAATGAGGAATGAGCTTGCCGAGGAAGAAAAACTCGGGAATCAAAATTAGAGCTAGAGAATAATGATAAAGCCATAAAACAAGGACCAGCAACCACTAACTATGGGGATAGCACATACCCATTTTGTCCCAGGTTAAGAACAAGAATAATTTAATAACTTGCTAAAATAAATGAGTTTATTGTCCTCCAATACGCCCTTCCCCCAACCAAATTAGAGAAGAAAAAATCAGCATTGGATGGAATGAGGAATAAAGTTCACACAGTCTGATCCATCTTTTTAAAGTTCAATTCCTGTTTACCAATTGAAACATGGCTTGAGAAAATAATTTAATGAGGAAGAAAATTAAAAAATTACTAGAAATTGCTACCTACAGGTTCGACAATAAAAATTGTTGCTACAATATATTAATTGTAGCAACTTCCTCGCCATAAATACCATTAGAACTATTTCATACTTCAGATGATCTTCTTATAACTGACAGTATTTGGAAGCAGTCCAAATCAATAGATTTAATAGTGTATGCCATCAAAATGAACTATTATATCCATCATAATAGACATTTACCTATTGCAAAACCTTAGCAAATACAGTGAAAAGGCATCCCAAAGAAATCAATCTAACATACTTGTATAAGGGATTGAATAAGATATTTTAAGAAACATAACAAAATGAGAAAGTTATCAAATGAGGGAAAGATCGTAATATTAGTGCTATACTTCCACAAGCATAAAATCATCAGCTTCCAGTTTGGGAGTTCGATAGATGAATACAAACCAAAGAGAAAAATAGTTCTGCCTTGTTCGATAGGAATATAGTTTACAAATGTCCTAGAGTGTACATCATTTCCCCCTGGAATTAAGAAAATAAAATTGTAAGAGGATAATTTAACTTAATTTCAGATATAATTATGAGAAAGATCAGAGTACAATTTTGATTTAACTCGAGCGTTAATCATGAGAAATATAAACGAGCAGTTTATTTCCACTTACGTGCTCATCATTAAAGTTATGTTGTCTCCTTTCAGAAGGATCCTCCCTAAGCAAAAAATAAAACCCTTTAGAAAATGCATTTGTGGCAAATACAAAATAGAACAAAATTTGAGAAACTGTAACATACCTAATGTCTTCCTGCTCTTCTTCTTGATGTTCACTTCCTCAGCATCGTCAAGAACCAAATTCATGTATTCATCAAAACCCTGTTTGAAAACAATAAAATCATATTATCCCTAAACTAACAAGTCAGACAATCAATTTTTTTAACAAGGGTATGTTGTATACAACTACAACCATTCATTCCCATATTCCAATGCTCAAAGAACTGAAAAGGTTCACAAAAATTCCTGAAATAAACAAACTTTAACCACAATGTTTAAGATATGAGCTCATATCACAGAATGCAGGTAGAAAATTCACACTTTTTTATAATATGGAATATATACTGTTAGGTAATCTGAAGAGTATAAAGGAATAACAGAACACCACCATTAAACTAAATTATGTTAAGGTCCAATACACAGATTCACAGCGCACACATATTTACAACACCTTAAAAGAGTTACAGTCTTCCCTCGGGATGAAGGCTTTGTATCTCCTCCGCAAACATTGTAAAGTCCACAGAACAGAATTTTAAAGAGAACCATGAAACAAACAAGCATAAAATATAAGACTCACAATGATTCGCCCTTCAATCCTCAAATCCTTTTGCTCAAAAAGCCAAATCTGAATGCGTGCTTTCTGCATATATTACAATTAGACAAAGAGAATCAAGTTACATAGAAATTAGGGGAAACCCAACAGAAATTATCAACCAGGATGATAGTGCGAGAAGACTTACACTCTGAAGAAACCTGAAAATCAAGTTCTGACAAAATCAAAGAAACCGAATGAGGTTAGGTTACAGTTAAAGGTATAGCAAAATAAAATCGAAAGTAAAATAGTTATGAGAATCTTACAATGGGCTGGGTCATAACCCTCTGAACTTTGGTGCTCGCCATGGCTACTAAAATGTATGATCGATTGTAATAGGAAGATGGCAGGAGAAGTGAGTGACACACTTTTAAACCCTAAAATCTGAACTACTGTAATTTCCTCTGTGAGTACGGGGTTTTAAAGGGGCACAATACTAAGCCAATCATGCTCCTACTTTTTTCTTTTTCACACCTATTTTATACTTTAAAATTATTATGCTACTATATTTTAAAATAACAAACTATCAAATATTTACAACATTATATTATGAATTTAAATATGTTTTTAATTTCTAAATTTAAGATATTTTTTACTTTTATTTTCTTAGAAATTTTATTTATTTCCACTTAATCAAAATTGTAAATATATATATATATATGCTTTTTTTGGTTTTAATAAAACCTGAAATTGCATTACTTTTATTAAATAAAAATAATATTTCTTTTTAATATCTAAATTAAAGAAATTTTTAATTTAATTTTCTTATAAACCTTAGTTATTTTTTCTTAATAAAAATTGTAAATTATATTTTTTGGATTTATTAAAACTAAATTTATATTATTTTATTAAATGAAAAATGCATGTTTTTACATATTATTATATTATTTCATAGTAAAAAATTTCCTCTATAAATAAATTAGAAATGTTTTGTTTAACCATTTTTTATGGGGTTTTTTAGAACATTTTTAGATATTTCTAATGTTTATATCTATCATTACATTTATAATAAATTTTAATATTTTTAAACAAACTTATCAATGACTGAAAATAACAGTGTATCATAATATAAAATTGAAATGTAATTATGTATTAAAATATATATTTATTGTGAATTATAATTATAAAATGATTTATCTGTTTATATTTGTTTGTAAAAATATAACTTATACAAAAAGAATAATCTCTGTGGAATTTACATAATTAGTTTAGAAGTTCTATTTGATCACACCATACAAGATTTGTTTCCATAAATTAGTTTCACTAAAGGTTTCCAAAAAATGAAATCCAGAAAATGTTTTAATTAGAAGGAACAAATTACAAAATCAATTATCTGAAATTATAGTATATGTTATGAAAAATCAATTCCAGAAAGAAGGAGGATGTTCGAGGAGTGGAAATAAAATTTTAAAAAGTGTACTGTGAAAAGCATATTTTGTATTATGAAAATCCTATTCTAAAATACAAATATGCCATTCTGAATATACTTTTTAGAATGTAACTTTTAGTATGGTTTAGGTTAAGGTCATTTTAGATATTTCATTATAAGCTGATATGGTAACAAAATAGTATGATGCATGAAGCAAATGCCTCAAAGAAATATTGAACGGTCCAATTTCGAAACAACGAAAACAAAGATAAAAAGATACACAAATGCTGGCCCAATTAACAAGAAGTTTAATATAAAAAAAAATCATACGTAATTATAATATGTTTATCAGTTTTAAGTTTTAAAAATGTAATCAAATAAAGTTACTTATATAGTTCGCGGAAGCTAGTACCACCAAGGTATGAAATTGAGTATATAATTAAGGAATAAGTTAAATGCGATGAAAATAAAAGAAGAATATTGTATATTTGATTTTATGCCGGTTCTTTTGGAATTATGTTCAAATACCAATCCATTTGATAAATGTTCTCACATCTAATTTATTGTTAAATAATTAATGCTCAATTCTTCTTCCACAAGGAAGAGATAGGGTGGTCCTGAAAAATGGGGTCCAAAATCATGAATAGAGTTTAACCACCTACCATCAAATTAATTATTCTTGTACATAAGAAGAATACTAGATTATCCCGTATAAAAATTGAAAAAATAAATTTAAGATGGCACTGAATTAGACTAAAAAAATTATAATTATTTTCACTAATAATTTAATTAGAATAAAATCACTTACATATAATAACACTAACCATTTTTATTTGAACAAAATAAAGTCTATTAAAAAATTAATTTTTCCAACGACAAATCAAATATAAGAGAAAAATTTTCCAATTTTTAATATTTTAAAATACTTAAGTCGAAATAATTTTTAAAACTATTAAATGAAAAATTACTGCTGAATAATATAAAATTATTTCAATAAACGGTTTAAAAATGAGAAAATAGTAAGCATTTATTAATGTATAATATTATGTAGTTTTCATTTGAATTCACCTGGAATAATCCAAAATTGTATTATCAACTAATGTAATCTTAAGGAAATATTCACATATTTAATTCTGTGTTAAAAAAATATTTTCAGCTAATTTTTAAGCTAGATAAAAAATTATACTAAATTTTACAATTAGCCTTTTCAAGATAAAAAAAATTAAATATAATTGTATAAACTTAAAATATTGGTTGATTTCCTGGTCAATGTAATGCCTAGAACGTTGAAGTCTTCACTGAGCTTAACTTCACCATCAAAATTGCCAACTCTTTCTTTCCGGGAAATTGCTTGTAGACTAACTGTTCCATCTAGTGTAGCCTAATAATGTGTATTTATTTTCAATATTTTGACCTTTTCACACTTTGTGCCAAATCATTGATATCAAACGATTACTTGTATAAAAATTTAAAGGTCTAGAATATCAAATAAGAGATAAAATATTCCAAATAGTTATAAAAATGTAATTAATTTAAAAATAAAAATATATTCTTATTTTTTTCACTAGCTCTAATCTATTGTAAATTGGTTTATATTTAATTTATTTGGAATAGTTTTTAGATGTAATTAATATTTTTTTGCGTTCAATTATAAGTAATTAAATAATTAAATAAGAAACCCGCATTCTACAATTTCAAACTCTATATAAAGAGGAAGGAGTGGACAGCAATCTATTGTTGTAGTTGTTGCCATGATCAAAAGTACTACCTAGTTTTAACTCCACGATGATGTATAAGTGCTTCTCATCCCTTTTCTCTTGGTTTTTTATTTTTTTGTTCGTGCTTCAACAAGCAATAACGGGGAATGCGTCAAATGCAACAGCAAAGTATGAAGAGATAAAGTTGAGAGTAGGGGTGCCCATGAAAGATGGTTTCCGACAATTTGTGAACGTAGTTAAAGACACTCGTCAAGAAAATTACAACATATCTGGATATTGCATCGAGGTTTTCAGTGCCGTCATAACCCGTTTGCCCTTCAATGTTTCTCTAAACATTGAACCTTATGCTATTGACTCAATTGAGGGTTCTGGATACGAAGATCTTCTGAAACAAATCCCGTCAAAGGTTAGTAAATTTCAGCTGTGCATGTTTTCTTGTATTTAAGAAAATATATATAGCAAGAAAACCTGACGATAACTCTGCTTTTATCTTTGCTTAAAACTACGACGAAATAGTACGATGTGGTGGTAGGGGATGTAACAATCCTAGCCAACCGTTCAAACTATGTAGATTTCACAGTGCCATATACTGGATCAGGAGTTAAAATGGTAGTACCAGTTCAACATGGGAGGGATCAAAACATGTGGACTTTTGTTAAACCCTTCACTTGGGATCTTTGGTTGAGCATAATCATCATCTCTATGTTCATAGGGCTTGCCATACTTATCATGGAAAGAAATGTAAACGCGCTGCCTAATCAAGAAGGTTCTCCAAATCAAGAAAAGCTTCACCCTGCAACCATTTTATGGTTTCCAATCTCACAAGCCATTCTTCCTGAAAGTAATTACACATATTTTGTTGATTTGTGGTTTAATTTTATATAATTTATAGATGTGATTAATTACCATTGTTGGTTTAAAAATTTTGAACTTTCAGGACAAGTAGTGGTGAAAAGCTGCTCAAGATTTGTGCTGATGGTTTGGCTTCTATTGGCGTTCGTCCTCATGCAAAGTTACACTGCTAACTTGACTTCTATATTGACCTTGGATCAATTGCAACCCAGCTTTCTGAACGGAAATGACTTAAGAAAAGGGGGTTATTACGTTGGATACCAAACGGGGTCTTTCGTTCACGACGTGTTGGTTAAGCAATTTAAGTTTGACCCATCCAAACTGAGGCCATATAGCAGCAGTTCCGAGTATCATGATGCTCTAAAGCTTGGAAGCCAAAATAGCGGCGTTGCAGCTATATTCGATGAAGTTCCCTACCTTAAAGTCTACCTTCAAGAATACGGATCCAGTTACATTATGGCTGGCCCCAAATATAGAAATGCTGGGTTTGGTTTTGTAAGTCTCTTCTCTCCAATTCTCATTTTTGAACAAGCTTGTGTTATATATATATGTAGAATACAGAAGTCATAAGTATTTGGTTAAACTTCAATAGCAAGTTAATTGAATGTGAAGTATGTGCAGTATTATAATGGTGGTGTTAATTTACATGATTTGCAGGCACTCCCTTTAAACTCGAATCTCACGGCTTACTTTTCGAGAGCCATCTTGGATGTGACTGAAAGTGATTTAATGAATGAAATTGAGGAAAAATATTTTGGGAAGAATGATATTGTTGAACAAGACTCGTCTGGGGAAGTATCTTCTGCTCCTCCTCTCAGTCTCAGCTTTCAAAGCTTTGCAGGGCTCTTTTTGATTACTGGGATTTCAACTTTGTTTGCGCTATTCATCTCAGAAAGCGTTATATGGCAAAAGCCCATTTTGATGGCTAAAGCTCTGAGTCAAAGGTATTTGTCCTTCATGGCCCCTTCCACGGAAATACGCGTTCATCCGAGTAATGATTCAACTCACAGTATAGAGGTCGTTTAGAAGACCTTCTCAAAGATACGTTCTTGCACATTCATACTAAATTTTTGTGTATATATATATATATATATATATATATATATATATATATATATATATATATATATATATATATATATATATATGTGTCACGGGTAAACAACTTGAGTCATGAGAGTATTCTTCTTTGTATGTATGTAAAAATAGGAGGAACAAGCTTGGGGTTTATGTCTGAGCTTTAGTTTAAGACTAGCATTTATAATCATCTTAGAACACTTTTGTACTTCAATAGGATCTGACAGTTTAATTAAATGGTATGATACTCTGTAATACATCTATTCAACACATTATGATTTCTTAGTTTAGTATAATTTTGTAAGTAATTAAAAAACGAGTGTGCTGAATTTTCTTAGTTTCCACTAATTGAATAAATAAAATGAAATAGTTACATGCAAAATCACTTTAAAGCTGACTAAAATAGTATCCAACTAGTACTCATATTCTTCTTATTATTATTATTATATTAAAATGGTTGCGCAAGCTCAATAACAACGTGTCCTGAGTTGATTGCGACCTTCATTCTTTTACTCTTCTTTTTATTCGTTTGCGGTTTTACTTTGTCCTGTGAAAGTCAATTGACTGGGCACAGCTGATATTATATTGTTTCGTATGCTTTTTATCTAGTTTTTTTAAGGAAAATACGTTATGGATATAACTACAACATTTTAAATCGTGCGTGTAATCAAGAAATCGTGCATGTAAGGATGGAATAATTTGGTTTCAACACTATAAGTGATTTAAACGAGAGATAAAATATGAAAATTTTTGTTAGTTGAAATAAAAAATTTATAAATAGAAAAAACTCTTATAAGGATGTTATTATAGAAGACAAGACAATCAATAGATCATATTTTGTTTAAAATAAATTTTTATTTTGACTTGTTTATGGGAAGGTTTTTTGTTGAGGTTTTAGCATGCCTATCTAGAAGTGTTTGTATGTGAAATTTAACAAAAAGAAATGAATACATTGAAATGAAACTTATTGGGCTTAAAGGTGATCATGGATTAGATTTTTCAAAATCTAAAATCTAATTCAAATTCAATAAAATAAATTAGATCTAAAATCCAAATCCATTTTAAAAGTATCAAATAAATTAGAATTTTGTTAAATTCAATTTAAATTTGATTAAATCTAGATTAAATCCATTTTTATCAATTAAATTAAATCTAATGTGAGATCGACTTTATCAGTCTAATATAGGATTAACCCAACTCAACTTGACATGGTCTCGACTTAATGTAAGTCAAATGTATTGTCTAAACTAGAACCCAACTTGACTTGCTCAATCTGATCCGTCTTGATACCACCTAAGCCCAACTCGATATGAACCTGGTTGGACTTGGCTCGATGTAGACTCGGCCTAACCAAATTACGATTGAATTCAGATTGACCTAGGCCCAACATAACTCAATTGACTATAGGGCTCAATTGACTCGATTTGAGCTAGGAACAAGCAAACTCAGCACAACCTAACATGGGATCAATCTAACTTAGCTTAACATGGCCTCAACCTAGTGTGGGCCCAATATCTAGGCCAAACACAAGTCCAACTCGACTTGGCCTGGCTTAGGACCAACTCAACTTGGATTTAGTCAGACTCAACTCGACTTAAGCTTGACCCAACTAGACTCGACCTAGTCCAATTACTCGATTGAAATCGGCTTCTCACGACTTTGGTCAACGTAGACTCAGGTCGACTCAGCTTGACCTGATTAAGATCATACCAACTCAATTTAACATGGTCCCGACCTAATTTGCATTCGATGTCGCAGGCCAACAAAGGCCCAACTTGACTTGGCCAAACCTGACCTATCTGTTTAGACTTGGGTCTAAGTTGACTTGACTCAATGAGGGTCCAGGTTGGACTTTAGTTCGAGTCAACTCTTACTAGACTTGACTTAACCTAGGCACATGCCGACTCAACTCGACTTAGGTTCAAGCCAACTCAGTTCGACCTAGGCTCAGGTCGACTTGGGTTGACATGGGTTTGGGTCCTCTCAACTCAAATTAGGCCTAAGTTGGACTTGAGCCCCGTGTTGACTCCAACTCATTTCGACTTCGGTCAAGTTGGACTTAAGCTAGGGGCGATTCTGACTGAACACGACTTGGTCCTGCGTGGACTCAAGTGAACTTGGGTTCAGTTCAACTCAACCTGAACCGAGTCTAGGCTAGATCAACTTAACTTGTATTAGGCTAGGTCGACTACAGTCGACTTGGGTCTAGACCAAGCAAACTTGACTAGGGCCCAATCGACTCTACTCAACCTTGGTTTAGGCCAAATAACAATTTTCGATCAAGTGAAAGTGTCATTTAGTGTATTTATCTAAGTGATTTTCTTGGTCTGTTTGATTGTATATGTTATGTTCGTATGTGTTAATATATAAAGATTATTGAATTGCATACTTGAAATGAACTGTGGCTTTAATGGAATTGAATGTGATACACATGAATATACATAATATGAGTATTTTTATGACATGTTTTGTGTGATGCATTATTTGTAATGAATTATGACATATAGATATAAATATATACACGTGATGAAAATATGAATGATATGTTTATCAGTACAAAAAAAACTTTAAATATCGGTGAAAAATTATTGATGAAATTTTATCTGTCGGTAAAATATCATTATCGACGAATTTTACTGACGTATAAATTTATGATCAATATACTAATGAATTTATCAACGAAATATGTTACTAATTACCGACAGAAAAATTTACCATCAAATTATTCATCAATAAATCCGTTGACAAATTAACCGCTAATTTACTAACAGATTATATCGATAAATCTATTAATAAATTAATGGCCAATTTATCAATGAATCTAATCCGTTGATAAATTATCCATAAAATTAGTGACAGACTTATTATGTCAATAATATGTAAATATGGGCAAATTTCCCAAACTATTGTAATTTTTTTTTTAAATTCATGAAATGGTGTATTTTTTTATTTATTTTCAGATATGGGTAAATCTTGCATAAGAGACAGATATCATTGTAAAGAAATCGTGCTCCTATTCGACAATTTAATATAAGATTAAATGAAACCTTGAAAAGAGGACCAATCTTAATTTACTAGATGAAATTATGCATCTAATATTTCAATTAATGAGTTAATTGATATAGTGAGAAGAGTGGTTACTAAGAAGAAAAGTTACATGCTATGAATTTAGTTCTTAATATAGAAATAGATTTAGTTAGTAATAAATATAATTTAAAAGCTAACAATAAATTTATTTAAAAAATTATATAATATTTTCAAATTTTTCATTCTAAATTTATTACTAAATCTTTATTTTATTTTAAATTATTTTTATATTAGTAACTAAATTCAAATATTAAACTTAAACTTAATTTTGCTAAATATATTTTATTACTAAATTTTAATTTAATTTAATTATTCTCTTCAAAATCAAACTTATTTTTAATTTAGTTCAATATATAAATCTCATACTTACTTTTAATTTTAATTTAGTTCAATATATAAATCTCATACTTACTTTTAATTTAATTCAATATATAGATCTCATACTAATCTCATACAAGTTTGATTTTGAAGAGAAAAATTAAATTAAAATTTAGTAGTAAAATATATTTAGAAAAATTAAGTTTAAGTTTAATATTTGAATTTAGTTACTACTATAAAAATAATTTAAAATAAAATTAAGATTTAGCAATAAATTTAGAATGAAAGTGTCATTTAGTGTCTTTATTTACTAAATTTTAATTTAATTTAATTATTCTCTTCAAAATCAAACTTATTTTTAATTTAGTTCAATATATAAATCTCATACTTACTTTTAATTTTAATTTAGTTCAATATATAAATCTCATACTTACTTTTAATTTTAATTTAGTTCAATATATAAATCTCATACTTACTTTTAATTTAGTTCAATATATAGATCTCATACTAATCTCATACAAGTTTGATTTTGAAGAGAAAAATTAAATTAAATTAAAATTTAGTAATAAAATATATTTAGAAAAATTAAGTTTAAGTTTAATATTTGAATTTAGTTACTACTATAAAAATAATTTAAAATAAAATTAAGATTTAGCAATAAATTTAGAATGAAAAATTTGAAAATATTATATAATTTTTTAAATAAATTTATTGTTAGTTTTTAAATTATATTTATTACTAACTAAATTTATTTCTATATTAAGAACTAAATTCATAGTATGTAACTTTTCTTCTCAGTAACCATTCTTCTATTCAAATTAAATTAAATTTGCATTTATTTTAGTTACACATTAGTAATAGATCTCAAGAGCCAAACAAAAAATAAGAGGAATAGGTGTAGAATATTAACCCTCCTAAAATTATGCAGTATTCTCACTATATTAATTAACTCATTAATTGAAATATTAGATGTATAATTTCATCTAGTAAATTAAGATTATGTTCTCTTTTCACGATTTCATTTAATCTTATATTAAATTGTGGAATAGGACCAGGATTTCTTTACAATGATATCGTGTCTCTTATACATCATTTACCCATATCCAGAAATAAATAAAAAAAATACACCATTTCAAGAATTTCAAAAAAATATTACACGAATTTGAGAAATTTGTCGTAAATATGCACATGAAATTGTGTGAGATTAAAACTAATAATTGTTAAGTGTGACTGTCATAAAATAGAATTTTATTTTAAATAATATTTTTAATTATTTTATAAATATTGTTTTTAATTATGTAATAGGTTGAAGATTTAAACTGATTAAGTTATTACAACATCTCTATCAGTATACTCAGGTTTTACTGTCATTACTTATTATATTTAAATTTTATGTATTTTCATTATTCATTTATAAATTCTTTAAAATTATATATATATATATATATATATATATATATATATATATATATATATATATATATATATAAATATATATAAAGGTTATTATATGTTCAAAATTTTGTATCATATAGTTAATTATTATGAGTATTGTTTTTTATATGAATGATTTTTTACGTGTTACTACTTTTATAATATTATTTGAATATGAAAGCGCATCATTACATAAAAAAATAATTATAATGCTCATTATCATCATTATAGTATTTAAGATTTAAATAAAGTAAAATTGACAAAGAATATACACTAATATATGTAAAAAGATTACTTAATTTCTATCTTTAATTATTAATTCAAAGAAAAATTTATAAAATAAATAAAAAATAGTTTTTAATATTAAATTATCAAAATTATTATTTAATTATAAAACTCAATGTAAAAAAAAAAAAAAAAAAAACCATATCTCATTAAAACATAAAAAATTGCGACCATTTCGAACTTAAAATTTTAATACAATAAATTTACAAAACTTTATCTTTATACAATACTTAACTTTTTCATCTGTAAAACTTAAACTTACATTTATAATGTTTATTAATAAAATATTCTAGTATTGCATTTTCATACATTGCCTAATATCCCCCTCTTAACCAAATGCCAAAAGAAATATATAATTTTAATAAAAATTAATTTACTTATCTAAAAATTCAATTGACTGCCTTATTTGTTATTCACTATCTTTTTAGGAGTATAAAGCTGAGAAAACTTTATAAACTTACAAAAAGCTTAAGAATATGAAATTTAAAAGATAAAATTATAAATAAAATAAAAAACTAAACATTTAATATTCATTTATAAAATTTTATTATTTATTAATTTAAAATTTATCTTTAAGACCATGTCTTAAAAATATAGATATTAACTATTTTTGTAATAAATTTATGTGGAACTAGCATTTCTAGAAACGAACGAGTAATATGCAACCTTTCAGTGATAGTCGTCAATTCAAACCTGAAATAGAGACTTTCTAATTCCCCCCAATGTTGACAAGCTAAGATTGAATTGGTCTGCAGAAATAAATATTTTTAAATAAAATTAAACAAGTTATATTTAGAATTTAGATATAATAAGAAAAAACATATAAAGACCGGAGTTGGTGGATTATATTTAGAATTTATAGAATTATTCATTTATTTGATTAATTTAAATTTTATTAAATAAAATGAGTTGTTTTGATAAATAAATTTAAAGAAAAACAAAATTTAAAATTTTAGAATGTATTTGAAATAACTAAAAAATAATTAAATTTAAATTTTATTTTAAAAAATAATTTTAATATATATTTATTTGTGTTAGAGAGAGAGAGACCAAATTATTTATGTGTTATCCATTTTCACCATTCGCAAGTAAATCAATTTAATCTATCAAGCGCAAATATATATATATATATATATATAAATCAAATCAAATTCATTGATTTAATTTTATAAATAACTAGTGATCTATTTATTATTTTTCTAAATTTAATGTTTACACGATGGATCAAAACTAATGCAATTATTTTTTATTATTGAATCTTTCTTAAATTTATATATTTTCTAAAATGTTTCAAAATGTATTTTTTATTTTTTTACTAATTTTTATAAACATTAATTTTAAAATTTAATTTTTGAATTTAAAAATATTATTTTTATAAGTGGATTGGATGTCTATCCATAAAAAAAACTGTTAATAGATGGAATGGATAAGATTTTCATTAAATATATCTATTTTTAATTAAATTTGAATAGAATGAAACATATTAAGAGAATTTTTATCTGATCTATTATAGTTTAGAATAGAATTATATAATCCATCCATTTTTTTAATCAATAGATAGGAAGATACAGATTGCGGGCCCATTATTCCTTTTAATTGATTTCATGATTATGCTGTGGTGTGTGGGTTTGTCTTGTCTCACGTTTTGTTCCTAGCTCACTTTGTGTTGCCTTTAGTTCTATTAGGCCACTCTTATTTTAACCTTGGTTTGTCAGACGCATTTTTTTTAAACCTTTATAATATCATCTGCAACTCTATACTTTATGAAATGTCTAAAATAACTTTGGTAAAAAGACTAAAAAAGTTTCATGAAACTAGAAAAGAAATAAGAGTAAGGTATAATTATACAATCTAAAATTTAAATTGTATTTCAAATTAACTTCTGAATCCATAACATGCGTTGTATTATGAATTAAAATAATTTGGAATACAAATATCTATTCCGAATTCAACAATACGAAATAAAAATTATATTTTAAATTATACAATTCAAATATGTATATAGTTTGTATTTTAAATTGAACCTCTGTTTCATAATTATAAAGTCATTGTTAATTTTGGATTGAATTAATTTAAAAAGAAAAAAACAAAACAGACATATATTTTAGAATGGACTAATTTAAAAATAAAAATAAAAATACTATCATTTTAGATTGGGTGAATTCAAAAAAGAAAAACACAAAACATCCATATACTTTAAATTGGACCGATCTGAAAGTCAAAAAAACAGAAAAATACTATTTCATCCTGAATGAAAGTAAAAAAAAAGGAGTAGAAAGCAGTGCCTTAAAAATTTTGCCCTAAGAGCATTTTGGTCTTTTCGCGTTTGGTGTGGAGGTGCAGGAAGAATGCATCGGCTTGTCATATTATTGGGCCTGCATTGGTTATTGGCTATCTATTGGGCTTCGTATTGGATTATCTTAAGGCAAATACTTCTTGCACCTGGATTATATTATTTTTTAAAATTTTAAAAATTTCTTTAGCATTTGTATTTAAGTGCGTGCAATTTAGGGAAGAGAATGTTTATGAATATTAAAAGTGGTCCATACAATCTATAAAAGAGGGTGTTTGTGGTGATTAGGTAGAAACTATTTTGAAAAGTAAAAAAATGCTAAAATTCATCATAAAAAGACGAACTTCCAGTATAATATATGACAGTCGCCACAAAAAATCAACATAAACCAAATAAAATTCACCAACAACAAACATACAAAATCTTCACCAATAAAATCTCTCTAAACAACAAAGCACTGTAATGCCGAAAGATGAAAAAGTCGCAAGCCACAAAATGATATAGTACAAGAAGCATTTGCCTTATCTTAATTATATGGGGTGAGATAAAAATAAAAAGAATTTCTATTACACCCCCTCTCTCTTCTTTTTACCCTAAACTGTCTTCATTTTTTTGCTTTCCGTATTAACCTTCCTTCTCCTTCCCATTCGTGGAACAACAAAAACAGTAATAAAATAATAATTAATACAATTGAAATAGAGATTAGAGGGGTGAATCATAGAAATCAATTTTGTTGTTTGTTTAGGCATTTTACCGTCTCTTTATCCTTATGTGAAATTTTAAAAAATTCATCCATGTATGATCTGTGTGTGGTTAGTGTTGTGGGTTATGTGAGTTAGAAATATTAGATTTCAAATGAAGATTCCTATATTATTTTTCTTGGTCTCAAATGACGTTGTTACGACGTTGTTAAAATATTTATTATTACTTTTTAAAAAATAATATTCCCAATTTCTTCAAAATTCATTTTACAAACGCATACTGAAATACACAGCAACAGAAAACATTCCCAGTTTATTTATTTTTAAAACACTTTTATTTGAAAACTAACTGCCATAAATATTAAATAAAAAATTATTACCGAATAATTTAAAATTGTTGTAATAAATGATTTCAAAATCAAAAAAAGAGAGAAAATATCAAGCGTATATATTCGTATAAGATGTATTGTGCATTTGAATTTACATTGAATTATCTAAAATCATGTAAAAGAAATTTGAAGTAAATATTCATATATTTAATTTTATGTTTTAAAATTAATTTTAAGTTAATATTCTAGATTTTCTTATGTCAGATAAAAGAATACCAAGATTTAAAATTAATTTGATTTAAACAAAAGATATTTAAATATAACTAAATTTAAAATCAATTTTATAGGAATGAATGCTATAAAGTCAATTCTTAGTGAACCTAATTTTAGAAAGTGACACTCAAGTAGTTTTTACTGGTTTCAGTTGGTTGACTTAGTCTTTAAACTTGAAAGTCTTCACTGACAAGAGCAATGCACATCTTAACCAATCAAAACTGACAACTGTCGTTCCTCGAATTTGCCTAGCATCTGTATCTATTGTAGCCGAGTCATACGTACACTTTCAATATTTTGACTTTATTTTCTACATTATGTGCGGAATACTTTATATCAAACAAAATGCTCTTATTCCTCAAGAAGCATTCTGTATATTAAATTTTAAAGGTATAAATATCAAATAAAAGATAAAATATTTCAAATTATAAAAAACAAAAATATATTATTATGCTTCTCACTGATTCCGACTTATTTTGTAAGTTGATTGACCTTTAATTTATGTGTAAACTAGTTTAAAGAGGAAGGAGTGAATAAGAACATGTTGTTGTTGTTGTGATGATTAAAAGCACTTGCTAGATGAAGGATAATTGTTTTGCTTGTGCTGCTACAGGCACCAACTGGAAATGGAGAGATAAAGTTAAGGGTAAAGGTACCCATAACATTAAATTTATATTTTTTTATATATTATGACGTGGTTGATAACGTGAATTACATATATAATAAAATGATGAGTGCATTTATCATATAGTTTTATTATAAATTATGTTATATGCAGGCATTCCCTTTAAACTCCAATCTCACGACTTACTTTTCTAGAGGCATTCTGGATGTGATTGATAGTGGATTAATGAATGAGATTGAGGAAAAGTATTTTGGAAAAAATGATATTGTAGGAGAGAACTCGTCTGTGGAAATATCTTCTGCACCTCTCAGTCTCAGCTTTCATAGCTTCGCGGGGTTTTTCCTTATTTGTGGGATTTCTACTTTATTAGCGTTATTGGTTTCAGAAAGACTTATTTGGCAAAGGCCATTTTCATGACTAAAGCATTGACTGAGAGGTTGTCCGCCATTCTACTTTCCAAGGAAACACGCACTCATCCAGTTCATGATTCTACACATGGGACAGAGGCTTAGAGTCCTTCTCAAAGATAGATTTCACATATATGGAGATCATATATATACTGCATATATAATATACATATATACGTATACATATACATATACATGTATACGTCTTTATGTGTGGTTAATTTGTAAAAAATGAGAAAATTTGAATGTGCAAGTCTTTATGCAAGTATAACATTTATATTATTGTATTTATTGAAAAGTAAAATAGATACATGAAAAAATGCATATCAAAGGGGATGTACTATTATAAACATTCATAAAGTCTAATATAATTTTTGTAATTATGAATCCTTCTTTGTTTGAACCCCGTTAATATATTTTTTGTTTTATTTTAAAATATTTATATAAATTAATATTTTTCATTTTCTTCTAAACCATCTAATTTTTAATAATAATATCTTTTAGTGATAATATTCTTATATTAACCTCTACATTAAACATTGAGGAATTAAACCAAAATAAGTATAAAATCAATATAGGATAAATTATTTATAATTTATAAAAGAAGTCAATAAAAATAAAATTGAAAAGATAGCATGCATTATTTCATCAATCATACTCAAGAATATCAAACTCATAAAATATGTTATTAATCTTATATTACTATATCCAGCTGAAATTAAAAATATTGATATTAAATCCACTCACTTATTGAGTATAAAGTCATCTATATATAGTAAATTAGGATATATTAAAGGATTAAACTACTACAAACAAAGTTAAAAAAAACTAATATTACACTAGATACGACCTTTGATATCATTGTCATGAATACATTAATAACAAGTCCAAATATAACACAACCAACGCAAGTGGCGATGATAGCGACAATTTTATCACTTTAAAAAAAAAATTATAATCTAAATGTATTCTTCTGTGTGATATCTTTACAGGAGAACAATTTCTCTATCTATACGTGGAGAAATACACCACAACTAACAATTCCCATCATAATAAAAAATTATAATATTTGATAAGATACTGAAATAAAACATCTTTATGATAATTATATTTCAATACAACAAAATCAACAACCGGATCTCTCTATATATATAAATAAATATTATTAAATTTACATAGAATTAAACAGTTAAAAGCTAAAAGAAGCAATCATTACTGAAAAATAGAGACCTACGGTTACACAATCAAAATATAGATAATTAAGTGTACAGTTCAGATTAATTTTTTTCACTTTCAAATTGATTAATCCAAATTATTACATTTCAATCCGGAAGTTTGTTTTTTTTTTAAGATAATTCTAATCCAAAAGTGAAATGCAAATTGGGATGATTGAGCTTAAAGAATCTGTGGTTGAATCCACCGTAATGGATTCGGGCAGAATTCAGAAGCTTCTTCTGGTGATACAGGAGAAGAATAAAAAGACTATTTCAAAGCTGCAAAGGTCACAGGACCCACCAAAGCATTCTTACAAGGCTGGGAGGTTTCCGTGCAGCTTGTGGCAACATCGGAATCTGGGGTGTGAGTCTTGGCTCTGCTGAGTCCTTTATGGATGTGTTTGAGGACACACTTCCTAAGCATTTCTTTTTATACTCGATATCGATAGTGACCTTAATTGGATTCAATGTGTTCCTTCCGCATGTTTCGAGCAAAGTGGGTCATTATGACTCCAAAGATTTTCTTTCTTTAGGAATATAAGTTGTCCTGTTCCATTTATACAACAGAAGATTCCAGAGGCATTGAAATTGGACTCAAATTCAAGATACAATCCCGACTGTAAAAAAATTCCGGATCAAAATTTCTTTTCATTCCGGATACTAAACAAGTTTCGGATCAAAAGTTCCAAAAAAAAAAATAATAATATTTTAGATCGGTTAATTTGAAAATAAAAAAAATAATTTTAGATTGATCAAGAAGTGAAAAAAAAATTGCATTAATTAATCCACAAGTAAAATATTAATGCTGAACTAACTAATTTGAAAGTTAAAATATTTATCTAAATTCTGCAGTCTTGAAATGTATTTCGAATTAGATGTACAATTCATAAAATTGACCAGTATTAAAAATAAATAAATTTATATTGTCAAATTCAAAATACAACAACTAAACTTTTTAGTTTTAAGTTATGTAATCTAGAAACTCTTTGAATCACTTAATCTAGAATTTTCTGCGTAGAAGGATACTTTTAACACTTTCTACATGTAAGAAGAAACTATGGAGCTGCAAAAAGAAAGAGTCTTATTCTTTATCAAACTAATAAGTCCAATCCTATTATAAAAACTATAGTTCTCCAAATAGTTATGGAAATCCTCTTTAGAAGAAGTTATGGAAAGTCATAGTCCCAAAACCAATTTGATCTTTTTCACGGTAAATCTTCTATAGGTTTTGCTCATTAACAAGAAGTTTTCTTATAATCTTGCTCAAGACTATATTATTATTAAAAAATTGCTTTCATTTCTCATTTGAATAACTTTCAATTTTAAATAACTCATGTTTACGGACCTATATTAAAATAATATTTTTATTGATAAAATAGATTTTAATTTAAGTATTTTAGAAGGGAAAAATATATTGAAAAGTAAAATTAAATAATTCTCTACAATCTCATTTTGGCTAATGAAAAAATTAATTTATTTTTCTTGTGTTTTTATAAATATTTAGAAAATTTATACCAGAAAATTTCTATAAATCTAACTCTGAAAAATTTAATTTAATTTATGCAAAAACTGTTTCTAGTTTCATCTGTTCATAGGAGTGATTTTGGAAAAAGAATTATCCGAAGAAATCATATCATCTTAATGAAAATAAAAGGGTTGCTTTCTATATTTGCATATCAAGTGCTGTGATTCGTGACAGAAATCTATGCTATTGAACTTAAATTTGACCCGATAGAGTATTCCTGTAAACATCAAATATAACTACGAACGGTTATCCCTTTCAATTTAAAAATGTAGTTCTGTAAACTTCAAAATATAACTTGACATATTACTTTCCCGCCATATAAATTCCTTTCGACCGCATAATTTTCAGACAACTTTGCAATTTCAAAGATTATGGACACTGGATAGGTCACTAGCAAAAAAAAAAACATTTCTTTTCCACAACTTTTCCGTACAAATATAATGGAGCGCCAATGCCCAAGATTACATACATATACACATGCTTTCCATGACTAACGCCAGCCATGGAAACCATCAAAGAATTATTCACACTAAGCATAAACAAGATTTTAATAAAACAACAAAAGACTTATTTTTTACAACATCAAACTTTCCATATAACGGACAGCCAATTCCTAAGATTGCATATAATACAAAAGCCTTTCATGAATTCCAGCAGTGGAAAGGCCAACCACCTAAGAATTACTTTTTTCCACTGATAACTAGTGACTGGAAAGGCTCCCTCTTTATTTCTACGTATGTGGAGAAGTCCTTGCTCAATGGCTGCTTCCAGGGTTCTCCGTCCATTTGCATATAGGCATTTTTCCACCGTCCACCTCTCACTTCCAATCGAATAGCTGATGCCTAAATGATATAAATAGAATTGAACAGTCATGAGAAACCAGGGGTGGTGTACGGATCACTGAGAAAGACAATTTCACAACGCAGACCATCGCAATATAAAAAACAGGGAGACCAAGACCATTCCATTTTAGAGAGGTGGGCTATGATCAGACTCGTCAACAAATTCCACACAAAAGAAAAGATAACGAACCCTCTATACTGGCAGACGGGAAAAAGGGTTTTAACTTGTCAAATAAGTTGAAAGTGAATTCAAATATGAAGTTTTAAAATTTTTAGCGGTTAACTCTAGATACGAGTCGTGTAAGAAATCGGGCCCGCATCATTCAATCGGCCAGTTTTTTTTTTTTCTCACCACCTTCTTCCCAGAAAAACACTTGCGCGCGGGAGTCAAGATATACTAAATTTCTGGGCTGAGGTGCTCAAAATCATAAATCTGACAATTATAGCTAGATCTTTCCATATTCTATTAGCCATATACAAGTGAAGATGATCAACACAGATGCAGAACATTATGAGACTCTTTAAATCGAACACTATGGGTTATTATTTAGAATGTGTCAACCTCTCCGACAAAAGCAGTCAGGGAACCTAGGTAAGCAATTCACTCAAACACAAACAATAAATAGTGGTACCTGAGCTAGGTGCTTTGCAGATATCAGTTCAACCATGACAAAAGATGCATGCCATCCTTGTTTTAAACCAAATATTTCCAAGAGCCCATCGGCAACATCAGCTTCAACAAAGCCTTTCTGAAAGCACATCAAAAAGTCTATTCAGTCAAACATAATTAAATTGAACTAACCCTAAGATTTTCAATAAGTTAGCTTATATTCAGCAATAAAGTATGTATCCTATATCTTTTTCATAAACGAAAGGAACACGAGATAGGATGCTTTTAACGAGGTATATCTTGGGCAACATACCTTTTCCAAATATTCTGGTTTTGGTTTACCCCATGGATTTCTCCCACTTCCATAGCTATGAAGATTCAGAGCAACTATTGCCCTCACACTGAAAGGAATAACGTAACCACATCATGCAAAGTGGACCAGAACAAAAATTTCACAGGAGATATTGAGTTGTGATTGTGACTCTTGCTACATTGCTATGAAGTAAAATTTAATTCGAATTTCCAAAATCTATATGTACGAGGAAGAAATGCACACTTACTACAAATGGTAAAAGGCAACGATTCCTAGGATAGAACTGGTCCAGAATCTAAGCAAAAGAACGAATTTTTATTGATGAACCTAAAATCCCTATCGTGGTGCCAATGTGGTAGCAACCTTACGTTAGGGTTAGAAGATACAAAATAAAAGATCTCCCCGGATATACGAGAGACTACAACTGCCCTTCACACGTTCTCAAATGAAAAATAATTTCTCTCCCAACCACCCCTCTTTGTTTAGAGGCCATACGCTTTATTTCTTATACTATTTAAGCCTGCCCAACTACCCAAACCAACTCCCTTACTAACGAACACCTAACTAATTACTAATGGGTATCTATCAGCCTGTATTGAAAACATTGATTTGATTACCACTTAATAATATGCATCAGCAACAATTATTCTATAGATGAGAAATGTACCTTGTAGGAATTGCAATCTGCTCCCACTCTGAGCTATTGCCCCTTTTGATATGCATCCGCAAAATGTTTTTAAGTCCCCTAATGACAGAAAGGACGTTTACGATTACAGCAATAAGGAATGGCTATTAAGTCAGTCATCTTCCTTTATTATAAAATAAAAACAACATATCTGAGTTTCAATATAAATAATCATAATACAAGTTCATCTCTCATGATAACTCATGAAATCCATGGAAAGAAGCCGCATATCACCATAAATCCGAAGACATTATTCCACTTTTTTGTCACAAAACAGATTAAGACACGACTCATGCTGAACACAGAAGAATAATCAAATTGACCATGCATGGTGGAGGAGGAAACGGCTCTTCTCAACTCAAATTATCCAACCTTGCATTTATAACAAGCATGGGCTATAAAATCAAGAGAATTTCTCTATTTTTCAGCACTAGCGTAAAAATTATATTCAGCTTACACTCAAAAGGTGAAATCATGTCAAAGTTAAACAGATGGGGTTTGCATTCTCTCATGTACAAATTTCACATGACAGGTCATGTTTTGGAGCGTGTTGTGTCTCTCTCTAGTCATTGAATAAGTGGGGTCCGATAAAAATAACAGAGAAAAAAACACAACATGCATATATAATCTGACATTTACATGTGAGAATCCCTCAGCAGACAGATTATTTGTCGACTCATATTTCCAATTCTTTTACATTAACAAAAGAATCAATCATTATTGTTGCAATGATAAACTAAGTTTTTTCTAATGAAGAGTAATATCTGTTTCACATAAGGTGACAAAAAAAAGAAGCAAATATTATCGCATGAGCATTTTGCTTTTTCAGATTTATCACATCAATAAAACAGCTTTAGCTAGCATATCTTACCTTAGACCTGGATCACTAACGCAAGGTGTGAAAAACCAGCCCTGTGTGCAGCTGTAACTTGAGTATATAATCTGCAGCCAAAAAGAAAGGGATTTATAAATTATCACAATCCATTATTGACCATAAACTATTATATCTTTATCAGGAGGCACAGTAGCTATTAGACTGTTAACACTTGTGCCAATATGTTAATCTCAAAGACAGCATGCTGTGAAAAGAAAAAAAAGAAGAAAGAATATAGATTACCATTTAAAAACTGTAACATCGAATTAAGTAAAATAAAGTAAGAAAGAAAGAAGGAAACTTATAAAACTTTACACAAATCCATAGCTTTGATACCTTATTTGAAATTGGACCGCTTGCAAGGTAAGGTTTCTCATCGCGTAGATGATGGAAGCCATAGGCCACTTGGGCATCCATTCCTGTAGAGAGTATAACAAGATATTCTATGAATGCTCAGAAATACAGATTAGAGATTCAATTGACCAATCTGAAAACTTTTCCACTCTATCAATCACCCAAAAGCCAAGAAAGTTGTAGCATCTCAAGTTTCTACATCGTACATATGGAACATACACACACTCATAAAAAGGTGAAGAAAACCAAACTCATAAAAGGAATTCTCAATTCGCTTCAGTGGGGCAATGCCAATGGCATGGTCACATCTTGCTAAAGCGTCTGAAGCCATTGTAGCACTAGCACAAAATAGTTGTAGTAGGCCTAAAAGCCAAACTTCAGGCATTAAAAATATGAGCAGCATCCATGACAAGTCAGTAACTCCATTCATGAAATACTCCCTAGGATGCATCAATACCATGCAAGGAAAAATTTGTCCTTAAAATAACGTTATAAATCTAACTATAGTATCACACGTAAAGTAGTAACTTCTTTCTCAATGATTAATCTCAACTAGAATCTAAGGCACTAAAAATCTAAAATAGACATGATACCATCTCCAGAAATTTTCATTTTAGGCACCAATATAACACTACTGATGTACAGATTAAAGTACCTATGCTGAAGTAATTATAGTACACGCCTTCGTAACTTGCAACTTTCTCAGGTAGTTCTCCCTCAATTTCAAAGCCCTGCACAGAGCAGACACACACAAAATTGCATATTACAATTGGACAGCAAGAATTGAGGAAAAAAAAATTGTGAAAAGTTGCATGCTGAATCAAATACTTTGCAGTCTTTTCCAAATTTACACTTAATAGCAAGTTGAGTGTACAAGAAACAACCATGCATGTAAAGAATCAAGTTCAATCGGAGTGACACTCTAAAAAGGCCTTGACAAGGCCAAAATGATAGGGCGCATGCTGTACAGAAGTATATTTTGATTAAAATTTATAGAATAATCATGCACCAATGGGTCATCGTGTGCACAAAATTGATTTTCATTATTTGAGTAAGTAGTTGTGATTTCTGGAAAAACTTGAAACATCACTAAATATTACTACTAACCTAATCCTTTGAGACCTATATATGAAGCACGTTCATTTGGGAACAAAGATTACTGCTAACCTAATCTGCCTCCTATATATGAAGGATGTGTGCATTTGGGAGCCACATACTCTATGCTCAAGAAAACAAGCCTAACCAATTCATATACAGAGCTAAAACGCATTAATGATATGAGAAACCAGACAATGACCTGATCAGGATTGAACTCTTCTGCAGGCTTCAAACAATGTGGTAGCTTCACAGGTGTGCCTTCTGGCATTGCAAGTGAAACTCGCCAACTGCATTGAAAAAAATATGATACCAATTTAATTTATGTGAGCCACAAAGCAAAGAGAACTGAATAAAATCCCAAACTTATTTCATTCAGCGACTTCATATCTACCATCAAAATTAAGTCAGTAAACGAAAAACATATAAACTATAAGCAAAATACACAAAACCTATCCAAACGGTTAACGGTCCCGGTACTAGCCCTTTGAAGAGTTCTCTTAATAGCAGACCTCCATGCAAACGGAAATGACCCACCCTGAAAAATATCAGAAAGATAGATTAATACAGTAGATCCAACATTCATTTAACCCATTATTTCCAAGCGTATGGAGGCTTACCCAGTTAAAACTCCTGGAAAGGTCATTGCCTGTACCCAGCGGTATGATCCCTACCGGAGGAACTGGCTCTCGAACCTGTGTGCGAAGTTCTGTAAGACATCCTAATACCCAACCAACTGTACCATCACCTCCTGCAACCTGCCCAATCAACCAGTTTTGAGATTGCCAAAATGTAGTAATATACATATACATTATCGAATATTTGTATCCAGTACGTACTATAATTCCCATTATGTGCAATCTATCACATTTTTAACTTAGAAATTAAAGAAATAACTACATAACCTATCACTTGTCAATCATACCTCATCTATTTCAGTTTATCTAGGAGCGAAAAATAGAATAAGTAACAAATCCTCTTTTAATTATAACAACTTCCCATATTTTAAATCAAGTATGCACAACGTAAAGAAACCAAACACACGCAGTTCTTTATACATAAGAATGAATTTGTAATGCATGTTCCAGTTCTCGAATCAACATACCATAACCCTGATTCTTTCACGAGTTTCTTTGGCACAAGAATCACCAAGGCCCGCCAACATCTCCAGACAACCCAATCCATACCGTACAAATTCATGAGGCTTGACATCTGATAAGTCGAAAACCTGCACCGTACAACCAAACAACAATCACGACATGTAAAGACGAACAAAGTTATAGAGAAAATAATAACAGAAGTAAAAATTCGAACCACGAAACCACATCTAGAGAGTAACTTGAATTTCACAAACGCGTCAAATAAAATAATAAAAAAAAAAAACAGTTATGCAACAGGACATGGTGATTCTCAAAACAATTGCATTGTCTATAGATAGTAGAATCCTTCAAAACGACACTTCTCTCAGTTCAGAAAAGTTTCAGCGTCTCACTGACAAGATCCGATTAATTTCACGATTTCCTCCGCTTAGCGACAAGTGATTCGGAAAACACAGACACAAACGAGAGAGCGACAGCGAAATTTTAAACACGCCCACGCAATTTAAAGCAGCAGTACCTGCTCTTCACTCATGAGTTGCTGGAGTCTCTCCTTGAGAGCGGGGCCGTGTCGGCCGCCGCTGCGGGGGTTGATGAAGACGACCATGGGACAGGGCGGTGCGGCGGAGTCCTCGCCGTCGGCGCGGTTGATGTAGCGGGACTCACCGGCGGCGGGGTCCTGAAGGCGAATGGAATCGCGCATTGCGTAGCGCAGGTAGCGCGGCATGGTGAGCTGCTTCTTCAACTCCTCCTTGTCAATTCGGATCCCGGACAGACCGCACCCGCGAAAGGACTCCAAAATCGACGACCGCGCCGCTACCTTCTTGGTCTCAGCCGTGGTGGCCGGCGAATCCATCTTCTTCCTCACTCTCCTCTTCTCTCGGCGACCACTCGATTCCTTTCTTCCCTGAGGCAAACCCTCTGGCTCGCCTCTCCCCTGTACTCTGCACAAAATTTAAATGAAAAGAGGAAGATTCTGTTTATACTTTTATTATCATATTACAATTTATTGAATAACGAAACAAAAAGAAGAAAGTACATGTGTAAAACAACTCTTGACTCTCACGGCACTATTTGCAGCGCGCAGGCAAAGACGAAAAGTCGAACCAGTAAATTTGAGTTGGATTCTAAGCACGCCAATTCTATAATTTACTTTCGAAAAACAAAGGAAATGTTTGTCAATGCCGTTGTGGTAACGCTTTTTCTCGTGGTGGGAAAATGCCCCCACATGTTACCTCTATTTACAAAAAAGGTGTTATTTCGCCATCTCACGCGTCCCCACCCAACCAATCACATGCCTTTTACTTCGTCATTATTGTCTACCTTATTTCAAATTTTTTTATATGAATTGTAACATTTATTTTTTATGATATTTTAAACCAGTTATGTAACTCCCTGGAACAATAAATAATACACGTACCGGTTCTGTTCATTCGTGGATGAACACCAAGTTTGAATTGAATCTTCCATTTTTTTCTCAAATTGCCAGTGTGTGTTAACGAGCACACCGATGCTCAAGAGGGTTTGGTTGGGCAATTGCATTAGGCGTGTGAGAATGGTGGCACACGGAAAACAAGAAAGAATTGAAAAAGAAACTCGTCTTGAACCAAAGACGCTGAGGTGTGTCAATGTAGGGTTTAAATGAAGGATTTGTTCTGTCTTTGGTCTGAGACGAGTCTTCCACACAGAACAACACGGGCTACAATTTGAACCCTATTTCAGTTAAATAATAACTGTAATTTAGATTTGCCATTGCTGCTAAGAGTTGGCTGCCAACTCAACTATTTCAAATACCCAAAATTAATTTAGCATCTTTTCCTATTAAAAATTATAGAACAATTTTCTAGAATGCTAATTTTCTAGAATAAATGTCAAATACGCTGTGGATTAATTTTTTTAGATATTAAAATTTTAATTCATATTTAAAATCAGTTTTCCTATTCATTATCGAATAATAAAGTTATTAATAATCACGATAAATATATATATATATATATATATATATATAATTTAAATATGGTAAATTCTAATAATTTATTTCTCTAATAATCACCCTTGACCTACTAATAGTAATAAGAGTAAAAATAATAATAGTAATATTAATGATAATAATAATAATAGTTAATAAAATCACTTTATCATATTTTAGAAAACCGGCTTGGTGTTATACTTAGATTTGGTATATCAAGTTGACCATTTTTTTCAATCATTACTTGTTGAATGTGATAAGAAAATTAAAATGTTTCATTAATTATATTAAAAAATAAATTAGTTCATAGAATAAAATAATAATGCGACATTATTTAAGGAACTAAAGAAATAATTAAATTTTTAATTCAAAACTGAAAATTATTCATTTTCTACAATTAAAATTTCCAAGTGAGATGTCTTAAAACAAAAACACTATTATTTTTAGAGATTAACTAGATGGTGATAAATAATCAATTATTTTTTATGGTGAAAATAAAAACAATAAATCATTATTTATGAGAAAACAAACACAGTATTACATGCATAATTTATTTTTCATCAGTTTTACTGAGGCAAAATCAATCACAGACAAAGCTCTTTATTTAATTTATTTTTCATAATTTAGTATCATATTAGTATAAATGTGTATATTGTTGTTATCTGAATGTCACTCAATGTTCTAGATTCAAATTGAGTTATGGGTGACTGGTTATTATACTTGTGTCACACTTCTTGAGAGTTGATATAACTTGAGACAAATTTAAAATTTTCATGCTTGGTAGTGTGTCTTTGTTTCATCTCTGTGATTAACCTCTAATATTCACCTCCACTAATAAACAATCTCAATCACTAATAAAGATTAACTTTTAATTTGTAAAAGAACAGTTTTTATAGGTATAAAAAGATTAATAAAGAATAAATAATTTATTTATTTGAAGTTATAAAATTATAAGTAGAAAATAAAATGAATTTATTATTCATTGATAAAACATTGTTTCTTTATAATCTTAAATTTTCTCACTTCTTTTTTAAGATTTTAAAGTGAATTTTAATCATTTTCACATTTTATGATTATGTTGTTTGGGAGGTGTAGATTAATCTTATCCCATCTAGATAAGAGTAAATATCTTCAGTCCTCCATTTAGTTGTTTTGTTACATATGAATTTGAGTTAATCATGTATGATCTTACTTTTAGAAAGAAAAAAAATTGTTAGAAGATGGGTTATAAAGATGTGATTAGTTTTTTGAATTATGCTTAGTGAAAACAAATGACTTCTCTAATTTTCTGATTTTAGAATAATTTTTTGAAGAACATAAAAATTACAATAAAGGAAACTAACTTCATCTTTTTGTTTGAAAAAATTGATAACTGTGATAATGAATATTTGATTAGATTAAATCCTATAATAGATTATTGTTATTGGATTGTCTGATTTGATTTTTCTTGACAGATATATAAACATAGTTATGATGATATTGAAATGGATACATTACATTGATATTTAGGTGGATATATTACAGTAATATTGAAGTTATACAAAAGGAAGTACAGTCCAGAATATATAGATGATGTATGTAACCCTTAAACTTGTGGTTGAAATTATTATCCTAATTTGATTGTTTGAATTGAATTAAAGTTGAATTATATGTAAATTGTTTTTGTTTACCAATTGGAGGAAAATAGGTGAATTTTAATTTAAGAACTATGAAAAAAGTTTTAGAATCAAAATACACTAAGTTCTAGTCCAATTTGAATAAAGTAGGTATGTTAAAATCTCCATAAATACACCTTTTGAATTTCAATCCAAGAGGAATTTAGTGAATTATTAGTCATTATATCCAGTGACTCATGAATTAGTCCACTGAATCCAAAAAAAATTGGAGAGGATTAAATTTCGTCTAGTAAATCGCACCCTCTAGTAATTGATTAATTGTTGTTTAAATTTATCCAACAATTTTCCCTAACCAAAAAGGCATACTACAAAAAAGTGAAGAAACTAATATGCAATTAGGTTATGAGAAAGTGGAAAAGACTAATACATGAGTTTATTGTAAAATAATACCCTAAAGTGGTTTTCTTTTTGCAGAAACAAGAAAGTGATGAAGTGAAGTAAAACTTTTTACATTCAAGACTAATGCAAATTTTGTTTAAAAACGAAAATTTTCCTTTCTTTGGATTGAAGGTCTGTACTGAATAAAAATAATTAATTTGAGCCTGAAATATACTTTATTGTCACATTAGTCCCTTAACAGATAATTTTTATACTTTAGTCTGTAAACGTGTCACCACCATAAATAGGAAACTTCTCAACCCATACCAAAAAGTCTGATAAAGATAAATGAGTTAATGGAACTAATACCTGACAACCAAAAGAAAACGCATTAAATGAATATGGTACATTAGCATTTACAATGATTTAAAATTGGAAAAGAACCTCCAAGTGGTATATCTCTCAATCAGAATAACGGAATCAATCTTGTAATCGAGTACATGGGAAATTGCAGATGCTCTCGCTGATCTGTCCACAGCCTGGTGTCAAATGGTTCTTCATTGCACACATCAATACAAACCAACAACTTCCTCTAGTTGCGCCTGCAATTTTTAACACTTTTATTTATCGGAAAAATCACAAATTGAATAAAATACAAGAATTTTCTTAAAAATAAAAATAATTATGAAAAAATTAAAAAGAATTTGAGAACCTCTTACACTCTCTTTGGAGTATTTCCAACCATAGAGTTTTTTTAATGGCTTACTTAATTTAAAGAAACGAAATCACCAAAAAAAAATCTTTTACTCGGGAGGATGTAGCGGTAAGAAGTGTTCTTTTAGAATAAGAAACGCGTTTTACATAAGAAAGAGATGTTTGACATTAAAAAAATATTATTTTGTATTAACAACCATTAGAAAAATATAAATTAAAAGAATAAAATTTGTAAAGTTTCTTTCAATTGTTAACTGTACAAATCACAAATCATATATTTTGTTTTACAGAAGTACTAGTTGTTCCAGTAGATTAGTCTCTCTCATTGACTCTTTAATTGACCTTTGCTTTATTAATAGTAATATTACATCATTTCCTTTAAAGTGTTCTATAAATATTTAGTTACTATAAATAAAATATCAAATAAAAAGATCAGTGAAGAAATCGTGCTAACGTTCTAATTTATGGTCCCCAAACTAATCTTTTTATAGGCAAACATCTCAATAAATATTTATCAATGAAATCATTAGGACCACCATTAGTACTTATGGACAGTGACAATCAGATCATGACTGTGTCTCTTTTATTTATTTATTTATATATATAAAATTAATAATTAGGTACACTGCAATTTTACGATAACAAAAGTCTCTCTCTGTGAAAGATAAAAAATGTGGGCTGGAAAATGTTGTCAAAAGTATCGTTCTCACGGAAACGGGAAGAATATCTTCTCATGGAAAATATATTGTTGTCGATATTTTACATTATTTCTGTTTGTTGTTGCATGAATCGGAAAGCCTATTACAAGTATTTTCTGTATTTTGCTTAGAATCTCTGAGTTGATGATTGTCATATATCTCTTTTATCAGTGCTTACATGATATAAAAGGATTAGAGGTTTTTGACCAATTTATCTTAATTTATACTGTAATCAGTTGACTTGCATAACAATGATATGAACATATACTTGTTGGTTGGTCGATACATTAAAAAAATATATATTAATTGGGTTAACTTATCAACTCTACAGCACAATTATCATCTCAAGTATTTTAGATATATTAAGTTTTATTTTGACCTTCTTATGATCAGAGTGATGATCAGAGTGAAGATCAGAGTGAATATAGCTGGATCAAAACATAATGATGATTAAATATATTTAGATCATATTTAATACAACATTATTAATTAATTATGAATATTTTCTATTGGTTTTACATTGATTTTGGTTCCTAGTCATAAAAAGTCATAAAACAATTAAAATTTTATTATGTTAAAATATATATATATATATATATATATATATATATATATATATATATATATATATATATATATATATATATATATAATGTGTACTCGACAATATTTTATATATAAACTAATATATGGTTGTCCTTCGTTTTACTTTGCACAAGGATTGTGCAACCCAACTGAATTAAATAATTAAATATAAACTAAAAACAACTGAATGAATGAAAGAGCATTGTTGTAGAATTAGGGGCTCAGCATTGTATACTTTTTTTCTTTTTCTTTTCTTCCTTTTCCGTGCAGGCTTCTCTTGGATTCTGTCAAGCGCTTGTGTCATCATGTCTTTTTATGAGTGTATACATAGTATATTATTTGATTTAATTTATGATATTTATGTATTCTTTTAATAGATAATATAACCATGAAAATATAAATAATAAAAGATCAACTCTATAACGACAAAGATGAGACTAAATACAATAAGTAGAAGACAAAAAAAATTCCTTAGAACGAAGATAAAAAAACATCCAACAAAATAATAATAATAAAGAAGACAACTAACACTGTAAATTACAACAATTAATTGATTCGGTCAATTAATTTATCACGACCGGCCTAATGCAGGTAAAAACAAAATCTTATATAAAAGGTTTATAGATTCTTTAATGTTTGTTACTGTTTTGGTTTTTTTAATATTGTTAAAATATTAGTTTTAATTATAATAATTTATATTTTTTTTTAATTTTAAGAAGGTTCACTTTTCGAACTCTTTTAAAAGAATTTGACAACTAAGTAAAATTTAACACTTTCTAATATACATAAATAATTAAAAAAATCTAATTAATGTACTTTTTAAATGACTTTTTGTGGAGTTACTTTTAACAATAATCATATTATTATGAGCCATTCAAATTATAACTGATGTTTTTTTATTTTTTTCTTTTTAAGTATGCAAATATTTTTTTAGCATTAGCACCTGTATTTTTTTTATGGTTTTCAAATATAGAAGTTAGACGCACACGTAGATACATTAAAGTTAGCAGCACAATTTTACTACAGTGATATATTGATCACGTAGTTTTAGGAGTAGAACTTAAATATACTTATTCCCCGTGTTTTACGTTCTTTTGTTTTGAATTTAATATATTAGTTAAAAAATAAATTTAATATTAAATAAATTTGAAGCAACCAAGAGACAATAATCTAGATATATGGATATGAGATAATAAAAAACTTAGATCGATGTTATGAAAAATGAATAAAAGATAAAGGAAATGAGAAAAAAAAAAGTTTTAACGGTTATAAAGAATAATAATAAGAGAAAAAAATAAAATAATTATATATATATATATATATATATATATATATAAAAAAATATAT
>Ga0209700_101627_pt1 | contig 46666 bp, 23 predicted proteins | sample SiratroredBW_FD_187528 | JGI IMG/M metagenome (GOLD analysis project Ga0209700, IMG submission 187528) | Root nodule microbial communities of legume samples collected from California, USA - Siratro red BW (SPAdes) (version 2) | ecosystem: Host-associated > Plants > Roots > Nodule | place: USA...
TTTTTTTTTTTATTTTTATTTATATATATATATATATATATATATATATATATATATATATATATATATATATATATATTAAAAACACTCTTAATCATATAAATATTTTTTAAATATTTAATAGATTAATTAAGTGTATTTAAAAAGATATTGAGGGAATTGTTACATAAGAAATTGAACACGGTTGTGTTGTGTAAGGAAATAACCACTTTTAGTTAGAATATATTGCATATTTGTATCATCTAAATAATATAATACAAAAGTTATTTTTTTTAAATTAACTTTTATTTGAATTTTTAGTTTTATGATTAATAAAATATACAAATAGACAGGACAATTGAAACGTTTTAATCCATTCACAAAAGAAAGTAATATATAAAATGCGACAAAATCACTAAAATTATAAACCGTTCTTTTATCAATCCCATAAAATTATAAAAGAAAATCACATCTATCCATAATCAAATTGTTATAAATATCAATTTAACCTATCAAATTATTTTGTAATTAATTACACGCTGACCTCACTCACTTTGTGAAATAAAATGTTGGGGTTTGAGAATTATTATTGGTTGTATTAATTATATAGTGAGAGAGGAATATTAATTGGTATGTTTGTGATTGACTAAACTGTAATTGTACTCTACAATTGTACATGTACTTACCATACCTTAGTTTTGTCAAATCAAACTTGAAAATGCCATGAATCGCAAGGACAAGTGGACAAGCAAAGTTCATAAATTGACTTTGTTATTGGATTCAGGTATTATCATTTTCTTTACCATGTATTTTCTTTTTGGTCAAGTTGATCACCAGTTACGTGAAATCAGTATCTGCTTTACATCAGTTCGTACACTTGTCCACCATATCTGCTTTCTTTCTCACTATGGCCTACAATTCAAACCTTCCACTATTTCTTTATCAAATCATATGTATTTCATTGCATGCAAATTGCTCAGGAATTCACACCCTACAAAGGGATCAATTTCATGTTGCTCTCTTTCAAATTTTATAATTCCTAATAATAGAATAAGAAGGATGTTGCATTATATTAATATTTAGATAGACTCATTATAAACTATCTGATTTCATGAGTGTATTCTGTCCACGAGAGGATAATGAAATGTTGATAGATTAAAACTTGAGACACCATTACATTTTCCAATGTATTAAAATAGATTTTTTTTTTTTTTCATTTGAAGAGAGAACAAAGGTTCACAAAGAATAAGTTTAAATTTCCTATACTTTTGATGTCATTTTTTTTTGTTTATGTGGGTGGCATTTCAAAATTTTTCTAACCTTTTAGGTCGCACTTAAATTATGTAAAAGGTTTTGGTTTTTAATATCTCCTGCATCCATGTTAATTTTTAATATAATGTACTTCGACCTTAAAAACTTAATTAAAACTAATTTAAGATGTCTCTTTATACTTAATAAAGGTAACTCCGTTTAAAAAATTCATAAACTACGAATCATTTTTATAAAATAAATAAAAAAATTTCTTTATGTTTATCTCATTAGTATGGGATTCACTTATTTCTTAAATTATCTCAATAATTTATCCAACTATTAATATTTTTTTTTTATATTGTACTCGCTGTACTTTAACATTTTGGAATTGTATTTTATTATTATGTAATTTCTTGTTAATGTTTAATCTTATTTGGTTTGTTTGATGATTTGAATAGGCAATGTTAAGATATATCATTGCAGCTTGGATATTGGTATTTTGGATACACAACTTACACTAAAGGATAAGAGTTTTTTTTTTTTCTTTATATCTAAGGGTTGGAGCACTCTTAAAACTCTTAAAGTGTTTCTATTAATTTTAATTCTTTCCCATTCAAAATAAAATTAATATTTTTTTATTTATTTAGTAATTTATTTAGTTAAATTAAAATGTCAACAATCAACATAATTAACATTTTTTACATTTAAATTTACTAAATACTATGTAAATAATGAACCATGTTATTATGCATAAATTTTCTCTTCTTCTATCTCATAACTTTTCATCCATATCATAATAACTCTTATCATTTTTATAAATATATGTTTGATTCATCTTGACATCTCTAAAATTTATATCACTAGACTATCTAAATGATATCTCTTAACCTTTCAAAACTAGTTAAATAGTTACATTTAAATAAACTTATTTAAAATATAGGTTTATGCAATTAGAGTTATCAATCTACTAATATTCTCAAAAAAAAATCATCAACTTTATGTTCAATGACTAAAATTGAAAGTACCTTTGTACCTCTTTTATGAAAAAATATAACATGTATTACATATGGTTGTGCATCATATACTATGCTATTTTAGTATATATTTTTTTACAATAACTATGTCCATTCCACAAACTTAGCAAGTTTCATTTAATCCTAATTGTGAGCTGGAAGTTGATAACTAAGTGGAAAGTTCAACTCAACATGGTTATCATAATATAGTAAATTTGAGGTCAACCAAAAATGTGTTTTTTGTTATGAACTTTAAACTAGTTATCTCCACCACAAAACAAGCATAAGGGGACTTCTATTACTCAAAACTAATGAGTGACCCATTTTGAACACTTAACCTAAAACAATTTCTCAATTCCAAGAAAAAGCTGAAGAGGAAAAGTGGTGAAGTAATTTAAAAGAAAAATTATAGAAAAATGTTGGTGGTAATAAGCATGATTTTACTTTCCTTTAGGCATGATATGAAGCAGTTACTTGTTCCCTCAAATTAGAATTGAAACTAATCAGTGTCTTCCATTATGGTGTCCCAAATTCCCAAAATGACCTTTATGTATTTTGTCTCAATTGTGGCTATTTAGGTAGCAATGGATTTGCAAGGTATTATGAGAGAATAACTTAAATGGACAAATAGACAGTGCCTTAAGACCTGAAGGGTACATGATTTAACTGCTGCCCTTTTCGTGCCAAACAGAGAGAACCCAAAATATTTTAAAACATAAATTAAAAGGGACCCACTCTCATGCGGGTTAGTTATATTGCCCTATCATTGGAACTTATTTTAATGCATACAATTATTTCTTGTTATAAAATAGGAGAAACATGTTTGCATTTTTTATTATCATATTTTATTTTAATAATTTAAAATTTAATAGTTATATCTTTATTTTTTTATTTGATATGTGTAATATATGATTTGAATAAAAATAACGTTAGAGAAATAAATTAAATTGTAAATTTTCACAATAGAGAAAAAAAAAACATGTAAATGTATTATGTGGAGTAGTTGAAACGTGTGTCCTTAGTTTTTTCTTTTGAAGAAAAGTAGTTTATATCATTTTTTTTATTTACTGTTCCATATGTAAGAAAATATGTCAAAAAAATGTAAGAAAATAATTTTAAAATATAAATTAGGATTAAAATAAAAATATGAAATATATAAAATAAATGAGAAATTTTTTTAATAAGGCTTTATATTAAACATAACTATAAATTTTGGCATCTTAGTTAGACTGACATTTCAAGATTTATCAATCATCTATTATCATATGAAAATATTATTAAAAGGAGAAGAAAAATATACAAAACATGCATACAAGGATAAAAATTCAATTTCTACTACAATCTTACAACCTAAAGAAAGAAAGACGGTATCTATTATGAAAAAAAATCCAAAGTAATACAAGTTGATAAAGTGTCATACCAAGCAAAATCTAACTTATTATCAAGTTTCAGGTTAGTAAGTTTATCAACACACTCGTTCCCTTCCTTAAAAATATAATTAACCTTAAAATAAATGATCTCACAAACCTTTAGCCACTTTATCCATCTAATAGGCCAAGATATCAAACCACCAGAAATAAAAGCTTGACAAAGTAAAGATGGATCAGTCTTCAGTCAAAGTATTATAAAACCAACTTTCTTAACATGCTTAATTGCAATAATCTCACCCATAACTTCCACATAAAAAGAATTTTGAATCGCTAAAAAGGCCATCCCCTCACATACTCCATTCTATTATTTGTATAAATACCAAAACAAGTAGCAAGACTAGGAGAGCCTTTAGCATCTTCATCCGTATTCACTTTAGTCTAGCTCACATCAAAAGTTTCACAAACCATTTGTATTGAATTAGAGACTTTAGAGGATTAGTGTTAATGCCAAAAATTTTCAAAATACAATAGTTAGGTATATCATTATGCATTTTTTACCTGAAAAGTTAACTGATATTTTGATGTGATTTTTAACATAATTAATGGTATAATCCATGGTAATATGTTGTTGGAATCTAGCTTGATTCCTCATCTTCCAGATCAATCATAAGAAAAAAAAGTATAAGCAAATTAATGTGTTTCACCAATGGACTACCTACAGAATCGAGAAAAGATACAAGTCTAGGGGTTAGTAATCTCAAGAAAAAAACATTATCAATCCAATTCCAAAGAAAAAAATATAGAAAGAACATTGAAAAAAACCAAATACCTAATGTCTTCCTCGTGATCCTTGCACAAGTACACATAGAGAACATCATAACCTCTTTCTTTTGAACATCCTTATCAGTAGAGAGTCTATTGTGAAGAACTTTCCAAAACACTAATGATTTAGCCAAAAGAAACCAAACCAACTTACTCCATTTCCAAGAAGAAGAAAAAATAAATGAGAAATTTCCCATTCTATATTATTATAGATATAATCTAGCAAGATTAAATATATGTACTAAAAAGTAAAAAAATAACTACATTTTTAAAAATAATATAGTCTATTATTAATATCTCATCTAAGATTTAATAATAAACTTAAGCACATAAATATCACTTAATTTTGAAAAATATTAGTATTAAATCCTTTTAGGAAAGACTTACTATATAAGGTTTGGAAATAGGAAAGGAAAATGTGAAAATCTCTATATTACAATTTGCAGACAGTATCATGTTCATGTGTAAGACTACTATACAAAATATTGTGGCTATTAAAGGTATTCTTAGATGTTTTGAATTGACTTCGAGCTTAAAAGCCAATCTTCAAAAAGTAAATTTTACATATTTGAGAATATTGATTGGTGGGAACCACAAGAGAAGAGAATTTTGAAGGATATGATTTCAAAACTTAAGAAGGAGTTATCTAAATGGAAAGGAAAACATATCTCTATGGCTAGTAGGGTTAGTCTAATTAAATTAGGGATATCAACAACATCTCTATTTTTCATATCAATCTTTAAAATTCTCTAGGTAGTTACAAATGAAATAATTAAGATACAAAACTATTTCTTGTGGGGTTGAGACCATGACATGAGAAAGATTATATGCGTCAAGTGGGAAACAACATGTAAGTGTAAGCAGGAGGCTAGTCTAGGCATTAAGGATTTGAAAATCTTTAATAAGACCCTACTTAGTAAGTGAAAGTGGAGACTAGAAAAGGAAGAGAAGGGTATCTCGTGGGATATCTTAGTGTCTAAATATGGGCCATGGAGAAGCCTGAATGATATTAGGAATAGTACGATAGACTCTATCTGGTGGAGAGATACTAGGAGTCTATGTGGGAATGGAGAAAAAAGGTAAATGGTTTAATGAAAATGTTAAGTAGGGAATAGACAGTGATAATAAAATAATGTTTTGGGAAGATGTTTGGATATTGGATATGCTTCTAAAGGATATATATATATATATATATATATCCTAGAATGTTTACTATATCTTAAAGTTACCTGAATGCAATGAATGGTAAGAACATAAATGGGAATGGAAAATGAGATGGAGTAGAGAGTGTTTTGAATAGGAGAATCAATGCAGGAGGAATTCACACATCTCATTCAAGGATGTGTATTGATGAATGATATTGAAGATGAGTGGGTCTGGATAAGGGAGAAAGGTAAGGATTATTCTATGAAATCAGCACATAAGAGGATGAGGAGAAAAATTATGGAGAGAAAGAAGTAGTGTATAATAGGTTTTGGAGAGTTAAACCTTTGCCACTAGCCCAACTTTGTGCACGAAGACTTTTACATAACAAATTACCAACTTTTGATAAGTTATACAGGAAAGAAGTACAACTCAATAATACAATGTGCATTATGTGTGAGATATCTCATGAAACTATTAAGCACTTATTCTTCACCTTGAGGTTACAAGTAAAATATGTATAGTGATTGGTAAGTGGTAAGGACTTCAATTTGTACACCTTAACAGAACAAATGGGTACTTTCTTAGCTTTGAATTGATAGGCATGAGCACAAATTACAACTTGGTATGGAGAACTATATGGGTAGTAACCATATGAAGTATATGGACCCATAAAAATAACATTATTTTTAAAAATCATAAGTGTGATGTTGTGGAAGTCTTCACTTTAATTCAGATTAAAACATGAGCATGTATTAATGAGAAGTATAAAAAGACAAGATTTTCATACTCTGACTAGAGTTTAAATCTGACTATTTGTCTCAAATAAAAGAGATGAGATATGGTATTAGGGATGACAAGAGGGATTTGATTATATACAATGTAGAAGTTGTGTTTGGTCACAATCACAACTCATACATACTACTAAATATTTCTACAATTGTGCAATTATGATTTTATTTTGGTCTAAACCTGTGAACATATTCTTGCTATTTATTGCTCATGAAACACAAATACATGAGGTTGCATGAATGTTTCTTTAGGTATTTTTTTAAAAATATTGGAACACTTTTATACGTAGTTTGAACACATTAGCTTCATCCATAACACAACATACCTTTGATGTTGGCGATAATTCCCTTCTTGGTAATTGATTCATGGATTTAATATTGACATCAATAACATATAGATCCACTCATCTATATTTGAAATTGGAAGCCAGTCAATTATTTGGAAATTCGTCTTTTGAGATTGAACAATGCCTATAAAGAAAAGAATCATAATATATTTTATAAGGTTTTGATAGAACACAAATATGAGATACCTCTGTATTTTCAAGGTAGATTTAAGTTTTAACATAATACAACAATGATTACTTTTGTAAAACACCTACAATGTGCATTTTACAATGTGACTAACTATACAATGAAGTCTAATAGATACACGAAGAAAAAAAAAACAATAAAGAATATCAAATGAATGTCATGTTAGTGATGCCACAAGTATCTAGGAGGACTACATAGAAGTAATGAACCTAAGGAAATCTTAATTAGATTTTATGTGCATATTTGCTTATCCATGAAGTTCAATTTGTATGCATCGTATTTTGTATTCTAAATGAAATTAGATTCTCTATTTCTTATTTTATATTGTATCAAGTATGCTTTTAATTTAATATATTTTTATTGCCAGTAAACAAATTTATAATAATAAAAGATTTATCTCAATCTGATTGGAAATTGATTCTATATTGATAATGAAATTGTTATTTAACAATAAATAATAACTTAAAATATTTATAATTAATATAAGAAATTATTTTTTATTTGATTTGTTAGAATAGAATAGTAAACTATATAATCAAGGAGGAATATCAAACCAAATTATAAAACATGTTAACTTGGATTTATGAAATAGTAAAATGAAATAAAATACACAGAATTAGGTAAGGCCTAAATTTTCCTTTTCACCGATTAAGATTATGATACATTGAGAAGATGTTTGTAATAATAGAAAACACTATTGTTTTTCATATTAAGTGTATGTAGTGAGCTTCAATAATTTATATTAGGTTTATATTTTAACTATATTTTTTCTATTATTTATATTAGGTATATTTTAATTAAGTTGGCATTTGGCAGTAGGAGAAAACCAAAGAATGTTTGACAGAAGAGACGAGAAAAACGCAGGCGCACAATAGATGTCATCCGTGGGGCCCATGCTAACGAGCACGCATGGCTAGCTATTCCACCATCCTTAGGCCTATTGCTCGCCCTGTCAACTCAACCATTTTTCTAATCTCCTTTTTTATACTTTTTTGTCTTGGTTTTCTTTTACATTTTTTCTCATATAAAATATTTAGCCTCAACATGTTGTTTCGTGAAGAGGTTTATTTTAAATTAGGTTTCGAATTTTATTCCTATAAAAAGAAGGAAAAAATGATTAAAAGGAGAGATACATTAAATCTGACCATATTTTTTTTAATGAAAATTAGTTATGCATGATTAAAATCTGTAAATATTATATATGCAATTATAATATTATAATAAAATATTTAATGTTTTATTTTTGTATTTTTAAAACGACTATTATTTAATATTTTTATAAAATATTAATCATAAAATAATATCAATTTATATTTCATTTAAACTTGTTTAATTTAGAAAAATATTTAGTTAATTTTAAAAATTTTTCAAGACAGATATTTATATAATAAACCATATAAGGGAAAGAGAATTGATAGAATAAAGAAGGTGTCTTAATTTGGGAGCTAATTTTGATAACTAAGAAACAAATTGTATTTAGAAATCTAAAGCTACATTAATAATGAATTGAACAAATGGACAATAGTTGTATTTTTTCAATAGTTTTAGAACTCTTTTTTCTGTCTCTCACATTATTAGCACTAGCAATATGTGTGTAAAATCTATATTTATAAATAAAGAAGAATCTGTTTTATAAATGCTGTTTTAGTGTACATATATTTTTATTCATTTACCTTTATAAATATAACCAATTTAATTGATTTGTGAAAAAACTACAGTAATAGTTACTGTTATAAAAGAATAAGTTCTTGGTATAATTCTAATATTTTAAGATCAATAAAATATAGTTTCTTATAATTTCAATATAAATTTAATAATTATTTTTTGTTTAATAGTTATTATAATAATAAATTTTAATTTTATATATATATATATATATATATATATACTCGTACATGTAGTCAACAATAGAATAATTTGGTTGTGCCGTTATGACAATTATTATTTTTTAAAAATAATATGAATAGAGTCCAATGCGGTATTTAAAATGTTGTTTGTTTTCAATTACAATATTATAGTTTTGTTATTTTGAAGGATATTTTGAAAATTAAAGAAAGAATATGTATAAATAGGCCTTAATTTATATTCTTAACTAATGTAATATTATTAAGAAGGTAAGAATAAACTTATTAGTCAAGGATTAAAAGATTGAAGAGGATTATATTTTGAAACATTATTCTATTCCCACAAATAGAATTAATATGCAAGTTAAACCATAGAGTTAAATCTATTTTTGAAATCTTCTTTTGAAACCTATATAACTATACTTGGTTAAAACTATATGAGTTAAACCCAGTTTTGGGATAATTTACTTTTCCTTTCGATATTGATTTATGTTTGTTTTTTTTCAATGTATAAACTCTTATATAGGTTTCAATTTTAGCATCTCATATTCTAATTGCAGTCATTAATCATAGTAAATAATTTCTATTCGTGTAAGGTATGTTCAAGCTTTTGTTTATTTTATGATTGAATATTTTTGCCATGTGTGATTGAACATTAACAAAAACAATTGCCTAATTGTACAACATCATATTTTTATTTGTATGACTAAATATTGTCCATCAATTTTAATATTATTCAATTTGACTAATTTAATTGATTTTGTATTCTAGGTATGTTTCTACATTGACATAAGTTAATGAAATGAAGACAATGATAATTTTTGTGTGTGCAAAATTATCTTAGAGAGTCGCTTGACTTTGATATATTTCAAGTATCACCGGTAATATTTAAATCTTGATTAAACTAATATATATATATATATATATATATATATATATATGTATTATATTGTAATTTGAATGTTACTAATTATGATTTTTTTATATATATTAGGCATTGAAGTATTCCTAAATAAGAAATAAATTACCAATATCAGGAACCATGATTGAACTGTTATCTGGTTTTCGTTATGTCTAATTTTATATTGAGAACAAATGATAGTGTAATGTTTCACTAGGTTTAATCCAGGTTTATATTATTTTGTTGTTTACAAACTTTGAAGTTTGAAGTTTACAAACTTTGTTATTTACACTATTTTATCTTAAAGTTATTGACTTTGTTATTTGTTTCTTTTATAAATGTTACATTCAATTATAAATATCAATATTTTAAAATCTTTGTCTTTTAACATTTTTTCAATTGTTTCATGATCTATGTGCATTAAAAAAGATATAACTCATTTAAAAAAACATAACAAAAGAAAATTTACAAATTATTAGAAATAACGAGTATTCGTTTAGAAATTGTCAGAAATAACCAAGATTTAGAAGTCATTAAGTAAAAAAAGTTTAAAAATATCGTTAAAAATAACAGCATTGAGAGAATTGTTTTTATTACGACTAATATATTCATTCAAGATATTGTTTACATATAAGACTATTAAGTAAGATATTGTTTTTAAATAATATAAGACTATTAATCATACTAAAATAAACTTCTTAATCAAAAATCAAATGAGAACTCGCTTTTTGAAACATCTTTCATTAACATAGATAGGACTAATACTCTCGTTAAACAATAAACGAATCAATTTTTTATATATACCTAATTGTAATAAGATTTTGTAAAAGATAATTTTATAATTTTATACTATTGTTTAATTACAAATTATTCATATAACTTTTAAAATTATTATTATCATTTGGTTTTAAAGTAACTATTATAAAAATTAACAATTTATTATGATTTGTAATTGAATTATAATATAAAATTATTTTACATTGTTTGTGTATAATCTTTTATTATTTATGTAATAATAATCTTACACTTTGATTACTCTTCCCAACATGTAATTAGCACTTTGTCTAAAGATGAGAGCGACATCTCATGTCATCACTTTTATCCGTAAATAATAAACTCTATAATTTTTTTATACTTTTTTTCATTTCATATTCAATCAATTTTATTTTTTTTAAGTTTTAGGGTAGAGGGTAGGGAGATGTCACTTGAAATAATGTGTGTGCACCCCACTATGCTAACCCACGTCTCTTTTCTTATTGTACATGTTATGAAAGCCTAAGATTTCAGCAAATATACACATACATTTCATCAATCAATTCACTTCTCCTAAGGTTACACCAACCATTTTTTGTACAAATTCATAGGAAGAAGATCAAAACACAGAATCTTGGATACTAGATGGTACTTTTGAATCTCCTAAGATTTTCTGCATGACATTTTTTAGCAAGAATCTCAAAAGGGTCATACTTGCACGCTTCAGCATCATTATGTTCTTTAGCATGCAAAAGGTATAATCAACAATTCTTCTCACTCAAACAACACTTGGTTCAAATTAATTCCTACCTACATGTTTCACCTATGCATGCGTGTTTCATTAGAAGATTTTACTGATTTGAATTCTATTCAGTGTATTGCGTAAAGGTGTCCAAAATTTTCTTCTGGGGTTCTTATATTTCAGAGCATGACTCAAGAATGCTTTAGATATCCAAAAAAGAAAAACCTACCTACAAGGTGCTGTTGCACAATCTCAATGCAGAACACCTATATCAATTAATTAAATATTGGCTTGGTGCAGAATTTAGAATTTAACTTGCATGTACAAAAACACATATTATATTACTTGGCTTACGTAGTTCTTCTGGCAGGTTTTGATCCACTATCAAAATTTGTGGATATAAAGATGGTGATTCAAATTTATTAATGGCAATTGGCTAGGACCTAACAGTGCCTCCAATTTTTCTACCTTGTTGTCACCAAATTTGTTGTTATGTTATGCATATGTTGCAGCTGTTGGCTATTCTGGTAGTGACAGTTGTGATGGATTATCCAATCACAATCTCTAATCTCTTGACGTTATCTGCAGTGGCAGATTGTTTAATTATGACAAAACCTGATTTGCTTTTTATAATGGCTTAGTGCCAATGCCATTTAACATTTCTGATACTTACTTTGATACAATCGTATATATATTATTATTCAGTAATGTGTTAGTACTATTAATAAATTATTAATCCAACCAAATGAAAATAATAGGCACATTTTTTTCTTAATGTTTAGGTTTAAATCCTTGGCAATATGCATAGTTTGGCTGCGGTTTTAGGAGAAGATTCAGTTCTAGGTAACAAGTTCTTTATAATTACAGATATTTTGTTTTGTATTTTACTATGTCATTGGTGTCAAGTATTTATTGATTTTGTCTATAATTATATTCCATTTAAATATCTATTTGGTTTTAAGTGAAATATTTTTTTCTAAAATTTAAATAATGTTTTTGTCATCCATAAACCATAAGGTTAAAATCTATTTATGACTTCCACTTGTTTTTTACGCACGTAGTGTGGACTAAATAAAACTAAACTATACAGAGCTACTTTGAAAAATTCAATAAATAAAGTAGGTCTCATAATTAAAAGAGTTTTTGAAAATATATTTAAATTTATAGTTTTTATTTATTCAAATTTTTGTACACAAGTTGTGTGAATTCAAATCAAAACCGAATACTTAAATTTTCAACTTTCACTAACGATAAACCAGGTCTCAAAGTTATTATAGAAAAAATACAGAACATGTTTAAAACTATTTATTAACAAGATCTTTACATCCATAACAAAATTTAATCTTACATATTTATACATATGAAATGTATATTTTAGTCTTTCCGATTAAATCAACTTTGACTGGTCACCAAAAATATAGTGTTAAAGTCTATAAATATGTATAATGTCTAAGAATGAGAAAAACATGAGCTAAAGAAAATTAGCTATTAGACACAAACCAAGAGTTGACTATTTTCTTTGATCATAACAAAACTAAAACTATAAGCGTTTTACTCCATTGTTTGAATCCAATCAAACATAACCGTTATTTTCCTTCTATCATAATATTTTTTTTTTCAATTTCATTTCATTGTTATTAATGTTTTTAATTTGATCTACTTCTTTTAAAAGAACGAGTTAATATAATCTTTTTAGTCAAATTCATGATGACATTGTTATTATAATAAAAAATTATATTTATTTTTCAAGTCGCTTTTTTCAATAAATTAACTTTGACTAATAACATATAATTTATTGTTTATATCATATAATATTCTTGTATAATTATTATTATTATTATTAATTTAACAAAACAAACTATATTAACTCATATTTTTCAAAAGTAGATCACATTAAAAGTTCTTAAAATAATAAAAAATTGAAAAAGTGTGATAATAATAAGAAAAAAAAAGTTATTAAACCTACTTTTGTAAAGTTAACATATGGATATTTCAACATCAATATCTATCTATCTAGGTGTAGTACATTATCATACCATTAAAAATATATATACAATATGAAAAGATTAGGCTAAACTTATGCAAACAGATTATGCAAGTTTACATTTTAACAACTTAAATATATATATATTTAAAAATGTTCTCTAGTACAATCATGAAGATAATCAAATAAATCGAAACAATATTATAAATAGACCAACATTTTGTAATTTTTCTACATCTCAAAATTCATAAGACCACATCAAATGTCATTGATCCACTTTCCTCTAATATTTGAAGTTGATATGTCGAGATATGCACCCTGAAGAGGCTTCGTTCCTCATTGTTGTGAGCTACAAATCTGTCCTCTGCATCTCCTTGTTTTGTTTTTTTCTGTCTTCCCTTTGAACACTAGGATCTGTGATGCGGCTGCAATGAGTTCATGATCCAATTTCAGTGCATTTCAGTGCCCCATTGACATGAAGTTCTTTGTCGTGGCACGGCTATGAAACACAAAGGTGTCACTAGATTCTGAGCTACACTTATAAGTGTGTGGCCCTGTGATTTGCCAAATGTATTTTTGTTTCTTTAATAATGTTCGTGAATCTACTTTATGTGCAAGTCTGGTTGCAGCTACAACAGTGTATCAACATTGATGCACACAATTGGCCATTGTTAACTAATTATATTGCTTAATCAAGTCAACCAGGATTTAATCATGTCATTTTTAAATATAAAATTCATTATAAATTATTCATATATATGAATATCATAATTACAAAAATAATGCCTACATTAATAATATCTTTAACAAAAGTAAATCATGTTCCAATAGGATAAAACTATGATTTACACTAAATTTTTTGTTTTTAGTATTTAACAAAACATACTTGATATTTAATTAATTAGAATAAAAATTTGATGAAAAACAGATTGTGATACAACAAAGAGTTATTAAATTATTTTAAAAATCATGTTTTGAGAGATTTTTAAATGATTAATGATGTAAGAAAATTTATATTAACTTATATTATAAAGTGTGGAAAGGGATGTAATTGGTTAAGAAAATTTGGACACACAGAAATAAAGTGATTTTTAATAACGATAAAATTGACGAGGTAAAGGGTTTTGCACTTCCACAATTACATGCTTGGATGTGGATAAAATTTAGTAAATCAAGAGTGTAAGTTTCCCTTTCGAATTGGCTCATGAATTCACTTCAATTCTTAAGACATGTTTAGTAGGGTATTGTGTGTCATTGAAGGAATTGTAGGTTTTGATCATAGATGACCAATTGTGTGAGGACACAAAGGATATAGTGTGTTGTTCTTTGTGCAGGGTAACTCTTGACTACTTGAAGAGCTTGCAAGAGATTTTCTATTTTGGTGGAGATGCAGATTACGCTGGGGTTCACTACTTAAAAGAAGTGTAAAAACCTTGTATCTCTTGTAGGGTAAAGCCTCATATGTTTAAGAGCAGTTAGCGACTTTGTATATATCTATCTATATATCTATCTATCAAGATATTAATCATTCCATAACTATATATCTATCTATCATAATGATATTTCACATGTATTGAAATTAAATAAAATAGTAATAAATTACAATATGTTAAAATGAAATTACAATACGTTAAAGTATCTGAAGAGGAAAAACAATATATTGATATAATAAACTTTTTTGTTATGTTTTTTACACACCCGCTTTTTCTTATTTATTTATACTATACCATCTTTTCCCATCTTTTGTTTTTGTTTTCCTGTCTCTTTCCTGTGTATAATTTATTATAAAAAAGTGATTTATAAACATCTTTACTTTTTTAAGAAAAATATTTACTATGTAAAGACATATAGTAATCAATAACGTCTAACACAGTTAGTAACTATAGATCATGCATATATACATAAAACATGGCTAAGAAAAATAAACCTGATTTGATAATGCCTTAGATAAAATAAAATGTCTACTTCTATTGGGTCATACAGATATGTTTGTTGTAAAATAAAAAATTGCATTATAATATGTCTAAACAGTAAGATATACTTGCTTCCTGAATAGGACAAAAGGAAAGTGACAACAAGTGAAGGTTTAAAGCAAAGGAGAAAGCTAACCAAAGAGGGCATTAATTTGAGAGACCTATACAATTTTCAAACCTATTATGATTGATGTAATAATGATTCTTATAGTCCCCACTTTATAGTCTTAAAAAATATCCTCAATGAAGAAGCATAAATGTTGAACCAAAGCCACACTCAAGAGCCACACAAAAACACAAAGCAAGATTAATTTCTAGAGAGAATGAGTGCTATCATTTCTCCTTGCCAATGGGACACCAAGGAATCAAAGGGGCTTCTTCTCCATTCATGAAAATGACTACTTTTGCTTTGCTTCTCTCTTCCACACTCTATTGCTTGTTTTGCTAGTGATGTTATTCCAATTTAGGGTAAAACAACAATAAAAGAAAAAAACAAATCTAAAAAAGTGGATTGGTAAAGTCAATCCACCACAAGATCTCACCTACAATTTTTTAATTTTGGTATTTGGTTGCCTATAACGGTAGAGACAGTCATCAAAATTTTAGGGTTTACTGCTGTAAAATCGACAGCCATTTCAATCTTAACCTCATTAAAGATGCTTTTGGCATGAACTAGCATAATCACATTTGTTTAAACCAATCAAAGAGACACAAATGATATAGTGTGTTGGAGTGAAAGTTTATAAAATTGATTAGAATTAGAATTCATATTTTAGTGATGTGATGTTGAGTTTTTTTATTCTCAAAGTAAGATAGTAGAAGTTTTTTTCTTTTTTTTCAAATAAGTTATCCAGCCAAAAGTTACTATACAAGAGAACATTTATCTAATATTACATGAACTAATGTTTCAACATAATTTTGAATGACTTAATCAAGGCACATATTGTCATTTACAATTTAATTCAAATATATATTGTTCTTTATTCTGATATTAGAAATACTTGGTGAAAATTATGGATATTTTACAGAATTACTTTTGGAGTTATATATTTTCGAGGGGTTTTATTAATTGATTGAAAGTATGAAATTTTTTAAACGAAAAAGGAACTAACCTTATTTGAAGCAAAGTAAAATGTTGAACAGTGACATAATGACCAGTTATAAGGTTAATGTTTTTAATTGGAATGACACACTTGTTATTAGGATGGCACACTTGTGGGAGAATACTTTAAAATTTTGTTTGGTTGAGAAAGTGAATTTAAGATAAAAGTGTGTTAAAAATTATGTTATTTAGATAAAGGAATATAATTTTATAAAAAATTATAAATTATATGATAAATGTAGTTGATAAAATAATTTTTTAATGAATAAAATTATAATTAAAATTAAATATAATTAATTTTTTGAATATAATTAATAAATTATTGTTATTTGAAAAATTATAAAATTATCCATTATTTTAAATTAAAAGTTAAATTATTATTGTTAATAATAATATTATTATTTTACAAAATTATTATTAATATTTTATTTTTATTATTTTATTAATTATTATTATTATAATAATATTTATTTAATTAATTATATTTATTTTATTATAGTATAAATATAAATATTAATAAATTAAATATATAAAAAATATATCAAACTTCATTCATTCCGTAAATCTTTCCGAAATAACGAAGAAATATCGTTACACGTTTTGTTTTTTACTTTCTATTTTAAATAATGTTTTATTTTTCAAACCACAAACTCTCACCGCCCGCAAATAAATGTAACGTAAAATAAAGAAAAATAACTTATATGAACAAGTTAAATAGGAAAATTATAGATATCTTTACCTAATGGTTTCATGGCTATATATATAACGTGAAAAGAACATATATGAAAAGAAGAGAAAACTAAAAAAATATGGCATAAGGATGACTGGGGTCATTAATATCAATAATCTGATTGTACTTCAGTTTTTCAGTTGTATTTCTTCCTAATCATCCTTAATATTTTTAAAAAAAATATATGTTTCTTAAACAATACCAGTTATTAAACTAGTTAAAACCCTACTTTAAAGTTCAATAGTTACATCTTGGTCAAATCACTATTAATAAAAAGTTTATGATTATTAAATAACATAAAAAATACAATATCATAAGTTTATGATGTTAAAAACTAAAAATTATAGGTTTTTAATATTTAAAATATATAAAATTTTTAATAAAATATATTATAATATTTAAGTTAAAAATTCAATAATATTCATCAAATAATTAATATTATTAATAAATTTATATATAGAATAAAAATTGAAAAAACAAATATTTAACTATTTTTTAAACTAAATAATATATTATTAAATATTTTATAATCAAACTAGTTCAAATAATTTTTTACTGATTTTTTCAATTCTTCGACTAATTCTTCTTTTGGATTAATTTTGTCATTTGTATAATGTTGTATATGAGTTTTGTGATCCAATATGATCTTTCTACAATTAGTTGATATTGATCTACTATATATACTTTTGATTTGTGATGTTTAGTTGTAACTTAGATAGGGTTTCTAATTGCAGTTTTATAATAGGGTATTACAGGGTAGGAGAAAACTTTTGTAGGGTTCAAGAGTGTTCTTGGTGTATTATATAATTATAAACATATTTGATTTAGTATGAACCTGGCTTGTTTATCTGAGGAGGAGCATGAAACTTTTTATTAAGAGTGAACTAGTATAAAAATTACTATGTAATCTTCCCACTCTTTCTCTCTTTATTTCTGAGTTTGAATTAATCTTGTTCTTGTTGTAACTGAAATTTTCAATATGTTAAAAGATTGTATAAAATTTGCTTTAATTAATCAGGTATGCAAATCATTCTAATTTTTCAAAAGTTTTTAAAAAAATCTTGATAGTTCAATTCACCCCTTCCCCGCTTTTAAACTTGGTATCTTTTTGTAGCATATCTTAGACAACAAACACGATAATAACAACATATAATTCTCATCATTGATTTAAATGTCAATTTCTCCAAATCTAGAACAGGCTTATGGAATTCTCCAAATGTTCTCCACTCGCCTTTTCAATGGTTATCTTGTGTGATTACAACACGTTTTTTTGATATAGATGATTTACCAAGGATTTCTTCATGTAAAATCTCTCAATCTTCATCCATAATCCTGTTATGGTCTTGTCCTTTGAGACTTGTCTCAATACCTTATAACCAAGGCTAAAACTAATCACACTATGTTTTATTATCCTTCTTTACCATGGCTGCATCAAGCTTAGATGCACCTTCCAATGCTTTAAGAATAGCTTATTCAACCATAAGAGCACACATCTCCAACTACCATAATTAAAAATTATTGAAACAAGTAAACTTTTGAATTTCATACTTTGTTAAAGTCATTATGATTGAAATCCACACCCACCACACCATTTTGTTGTGGAATAAAATGCACAAGTTCAATAATGAATTGTCTACTACACAAATACAATTATGATAACAGAAAAAAAAAAGACACAAAGGAATTAATAGAAGGCAATCATAAAGAAAAAAAAAGATTCCACACGTAGAAATAACATGGTTCAATTGAAGTATTCAATAATTTCAACCTACATCCATTATAAAATTCACTATCCCAGATATTACAACTTAAATTTTCTCTCGTACAACTAACTCTCTTATTAGTGTATCATTTCAAGAACAACTCTCACCTAGTTGCAACTATTGTTAAAAGTCCATATATATACATCATAACTACTGTAACTAACTTTTGTAAAAAATACACAATTTATGACATGTTTATAGTTCTTACAAACTAAAACATCAATACATTAACCATGTTAGAAACTTTACTCTCATCAAATCCTACAAGAAGTAGACTCTTTAGTAAGACTATCCTCCTCTTACAAAACAGTTTATAAAACCTTTTAATCAAATTTTACTAAACTAATATTCGCAAGAATGATAGTGGTCTCCCATGATCAATGATGGAGTCGATTGGGCTAAAGCCCAAAATTCAAAATATGCCCAAAATGTTTTTCGCTACTTCGTTCTATATAAAGTTGTCCTGCATCCTAAGGAAGTTTGCATATTTTTTTGTCCATCAAGCATTAAACAACAAATTATTCATAATCTTCCTTTACGAGTTATTTTCATAACAACCGTTCAAGATGATCAAAGTTGATGGGTGTCCAATTGTTCCATCAAGACTAATGGAAATTGGTTTTCTACTTGCTTTGTTTGGAGTCTCACAAGTTGATGGAGTGTAGAGGAGTTTGTAGAAGCTTTGAAAGGAGGTGTTTAACTCACAGAGTGTATGAGGTGATCTAGATGGAAAAGTAGTTGTGAGAGAGGTGAGAGGTGCCTAGGCTAATATCAAAAGAAGAACTAACCTAGAGGTGATCACAAGAACAAGTGAGGCTGAATTTCAGCATAGTTTCTCTACTCATACCATGATGAATTTACAAGAGTTCAACACACTTATTTATAATATGAGTGACTGACCTAAAATAGAGCCAAATCTGAAAATTACAATTCAAATTCAAAAACCTAGAACCAATCTAGCCAATAGGAGACTCTCAAATGGATGTCACACTTTCCATGCCTCTTTTCTACATTTAGTACATGTTTAATGTGCTCTTTGATTATTTGTGTAGGGCTCCTTTGTCCAGCACCTTCAACCTTAGATGGCCTAGTGTTTAATTGGCTTAAGGAAGTCCATTTGAACCCTAGGTAGACTCTAGTTCACTAACAATGTTATGTAGACCACAACAAAATGGTGTGTCAAAAAGGCATAATCAAAACTTAATGGATATGGTTAGGAGCATGTTAAGTAATTCATCTTAAAAACAACCATGTCTCTGTTGAATAGGGTTCCTAGTAAGGTAGTTCAAAAGAAACCCTTTAAATTGTGGACAAATAGGAAATCCAATTTGTAGCACCTCCATGTTTGGGCTCCTTCTCATTAACCATAAAAAAAAAAAAAGTGTTAGCGAGAAGAACTATTGCAAAGAGATATATTGGAATAAAGAGATAAAAAATTCATTTTTATTAGGTCTCTCATAAATCAGGTTTAATTTATGTAAGATTAAGAAATAAATCCTTATAACGAACATGAATTTGTGATTGAATTTACACATTTTAGTATTATGAAAAACATACAAGAAGTTATAGAGAAAAAACAAATGTCCTTCACCTTACACGTTAAATGTAATAATGGAAGTTATACATAAAAGTTAAATATATCCTAAAAATCCTTACACAGATAACAATAAAAATATACAAATCAAATCAAAACTGTCCTTTTTAAGATGTTTATAAATAAAAATAAAGTCATAAAGATTAACTAAGGCTATAAGCGATTGTATGAGATGTGTATGCAATAATTTCAATTATTTCTGCAAAATAACACTTATTAAATACCTTTAGAATGTAACATTTATTTGTAAACCCTTCAATGTTACAAAGTTGAACTCTATAACAACCGGTGATTAACTTCATATATATATTTATACATTTCTAAATAAATGATGTAATATATTTCTATTTTATCTTTAAAAGAAATAAATAAATAGTTTTGTATACTCGTAAATCAAAAGTAACAATAAATAATACTTCTAAATCAAGTTTGATTAATGAAACCATTTATCAGTTAATTCAAGTTAATAAATTAATATAAACTAAAGTGTTCAATCATATTTATCAATCATATAATTCAATGTTATGTACACCAAATGGTGTGTCAAAAAGGCGTAATCAAACCTTAATGGATATGATTAAGAGCATGTTAAGTAATTCATCTTAAAAACAATCATGTATCTGTTGAATAGGTTTCCTAGTAAGGTAGTTCAAAAGAAACCCTTTGAATTGTGGAGAAATAGGAAATCCAATTTGAGACACCTCCATATTTGGGCTCCTTGTCATTAACCATAAAAAAAAAGTGTGAGCAAGAAAAACTATTCACTACAAGAAAAAAGCTATTTAGAGACTAATATTTAGCTACCAAATGAAATGGTTGCTAATTGTGACCAAAATAATTATCAAATTAAATTTTGGTAGCTAAATAACTACAAAATAAAAGTAATGATTAAATTTAGTAATCAATTAAGTCAAATAATGGTATCTAACATTAGCTACCAAAGTTTTAGTGACCTATGCCATTAAATTCTAAATTGGTATCTAATTAAGTTAGAGACTAATTTAGAATCTAATGGTATAGGTCACTAAAATCTTGATAGCTAATGTTAGATACCAATTATTTGACTTCATTGGTCACTAAATTCAATCATTACTTCTATTTTGTAGTTATTTAGCAACTAAAATCTAATTTGGTGACTATTTTGGTCACAATTAGTAACCATTTTATTTTGTAGCTAAAATTTGATTTCTAAATAACTTTTTTCTTGTAGTGATTGCAAAGAGATATATTGGGATAAGTAGATAAAGAAATTCATTTTCATTATGTCTCTTATAAATCAAGGCAAATCTCTCTTACTATTATAATTTATGTAACATTAAGAAATGAATCCTTATAATGAACATGAATTTGTGATTAAACTTACACATTTTAGTGTTATGAAAAGCATACAAGAAGTTATAGAGAAAAAAAAAATATCCTTCACCTTGCACGTTAAATGTAACAATGGAAGTTATACATAAAAGTCAAATATATCTTAAAAAACCTTACATAGATGACAATAAAAATATACAAATCAAAACTGTCCTTTTTAAGATGTTTATAAATAGAAATAAAGATTACATAAGATTACAAATCAAAATAACACTTATAAATATCTTTAGAATGTGACATTTATTTGTAAACCCTTCAATGCTACAAAGTTGAGCTCTATAACAAATAGTGATTAAATTCATATATATATATATATATATATATATATATATATATATATATATATATATATATATACATTTCTAAATAAATGATGTAATATATTTTTATTTTATCTTCAAAAGAAATAAATAAATAGTCATTGATGATTTTGTATACTCGTAAAACAAAAGTAACAACAAAAAATACTTCTAGTCAAGTTTGATTAATAAAACCATTTATCAATTAATTCAAGTTAATAAATTAATATAAACTAAAGTGTTCAATCATATTATTACTTACTCGTACATAAGTTTTTACCAATCTCATTAAATGTTTTTCACAATTTTATCAACATATTTTAAAATCTTTTGGACCTTCATCATAATCTAATTAACGAGCTCTTAAAAAAAGTTTTCCATAATATTTTAAGGCTATATTCAACCTTTAATGTCTTTCATTTCATGATAACCTATCATAAATTCACAGCTTGGAGAAGTGTCTTATACAATTGGCCTACCCCCATTTCATTGAATACACTTTATTATTTGTTATAAGAAATAAGGGTAAGTGTGTCCCCTTGAAAATGGAATTATTTTGACCATGCCCTTGAAAATAATGTTGAGATAGCTATCCATGCAGGCATACATACCATCACTCGAATGACCAAGCCCTCATAATTGGGTAGATTCCTTTCAATTAAAATTATTAGGTAAGGTCTATGGACCCTATTCCCTTGTTACCATTGACACTTTGTTTATAAAAAATAAGAAAAAAGTTGATATAGCCATTGTGAACTTTTTGAAGATATAGGTGAACACATACATCACAATGCAATTTGTTGATCAATGATATCAAATTGGCCCTTCGAAACAATTAACATTACCAGTTTCCTCCTTTAAAAATGAAAGAATAAAATATCTAGTTAATTAAATTTTAGAAGTTCAAATTTTTTATTTTTCTAAAATGTTTTCTTGAATTTTTCTCTAATTTTAAAATGCATTACTTTTACTATATCAAAATACTGTACACAAAAATTATAGATAGATGAAAAGTAGTCAAGATACAACTTGTAGAAGATTTAAAAAAATAAAAGATATATTTTAAAACTTGAAAAATACACACTTACCCAAAATTAATTTAACATCAACTTAGATTAATTTGATAATGTATTGTATAACATACATTTGAAAGACATTTATAAATGGAGTAATAGGACCAAATATTGTCCTCAAGGATCATATCTTCTGCTTATGTAAGAAAAAAATGACTAGGGTTTTGTCTCCAATTCCTTGTCAATACAACTAAAAACTCTTGTTGAGGTAAGGATTTAGTTGAAATTAGTGGTTTATGCTTTAATTTGCCTTGGAATACAAAGAATATCTCTTTGTCAAAACTGTATTATCTCAAATAAAAGAAAAAGTACATAGGTGATGTTAAGTATATCTTGAATGCTTTTTGTGTACAAGAGAAATGGGACAACTTTTGCTCTCTCCTTTGGTTTAGGAAAGTACACCAAGATGTGTATAAGAAAGATAAAAAGCAAGGAAAAGAAAAATAATTTTATATAAGATGTGAATTATTTGATAGTGAAATAATGCAAATTGTGTATTCTTGGAAAGAAAAATGGTGGGGTCAGAAAGATGGATTTCTTTTGACTGTCACAGAAGGAAATGGGCTTATGGCCAAGAGGGTTAGAGGAGTGAGTTCAAAGCCCTTTTGTCACCACCTTTTATATTGCTCTTTATCACACGGTTGTTGCTTTCTTGCTTTATTTTTCTCTTTTCCATAACCTCATCTCACAACATGATAATTTTGACCATATCTAATCACTCACTATCTCCATCCATTCATGCAAGAAAAAGTTGCACTCTTTTCCACTCTTAGCATGCAAAATTTTGGGCTTTTACTCAACCATTAGCTAGATTAGCATCACCACATTTCTTGTAGACTTCAATTTCTCTGCCCTGTGTAAAAATATTACCATGTTAATCCATAAAATCATATTAGTATAACTTTTTAATGTAGTTTTTTGAAAAAGTTGAAATTGGAAAGCAATGTAAAAACCTTTTGCATTATTTTAACACATAAATTACTTTAATTCTTGCATTTGTATAGAAGGACATATAATTGATAGGCCTTCAGGTATGAGTCTAGTGGGATAGTAATGTTTTATGGTAATATATTATGCTAATTTTATTGTGAAAAATGATATAATATTTAAATTCTTGAATAAACACTAATTTCATCTCTAAATTATTAAATTTTTTATATGAATGGTTCATCAAATATATAGACAAAGAGAAAGTAGATATCTACTTACTTTAGAAGTAAATAAAATGAATTACTTTCAATCTCAATAATCCATTTTTTTTTATATTGACAGCTCAAATTAATGAGTCATATGTGCATATCAATAATATATTATGGAAACAGAAACTCGTCTCTTTCTCTTTCCCTAGTGAAATAAAAAATAATATGTTATCTCAACACTTGATAGATATTAAACGGGAAAAAATTTTCAAAAAATAATTAATTATTAAAGTAAAAATGAACATTAAATTATAATTTATTTAACTAGTATATGTAATAGATATTTCTTTGTATATATTTTAGTTGTTTTATGACACTAATTAGTTGTTTTTCTATTCAACAACTCATTATTCCAAGCTATACATATTATCTTATGATCTAATATAAGTGACTAAAAAAATTCATAAAATTTTTAATATTTAAGTTATTTATTTATCTTAAAATAAATATTAGAGACTAAAATTTACCATTTTGAAATTAGGGAGGGATTCAAATCGAAAACAATATATATTTTACCAACTTAAACCACAATTAATCTAAGGTCTAAAATAATTATTTCTAATTTTGTAGAATGAAAGAAAAAGGAAAATTATGGAGACTAGAATCAAAATTCCCTAATTTCATAAGAGTTAAAAATATATTTAAGTCGTCTATTTATTTATTCTTCTTTAAATACTTTTAGATATAATTATTTAAATACATCCACGGTACTATTATTTTAGGGAGTACTTGAATACTTGAACAGGAAATTCCTCTTGAATAAACTCAATTTTCTTTCCTATAAACACTTTATATCCTATATATAGTTCCATTTTGGACTTACATGATTTCTCACACAAAAGATGTGGTTAAACTAACTTCAATTTGGAGAATCATGGCCCATTTAAAAGTCATCATATGTCATTAAAGATCAAAAGTTTAAATCATCATTACTAATCAAAGATATTTAGCTAGTATTAGGGTTTAAATTTATGGCTAGAGTTTCGTTAAGACTGTGTTGAACGAAAACATTGGAGATAACAATTGGCCTAATGGCAATCATTGATGGAGTAATTAACACAGTGCACTACTATTCATTAATTTTACAAAAACATAAAATTGTTTTCAATGTTCAATGCTCCCCACCAATAAGTGGAATTTGTTAGTATTAAGACAAGACCATTTGCTTATGTTTCATCTGCTTTATTATGTTGGATTTCTTTTGGCCAAAATGATTTGTTTTGTACTTATGTTTCTAACACAAATATACCAAATATCATGGTTTTTTTTTTTTTTTTTAAGATGTTTTGTGCTATATTTGGATTTTCCTTAGGTAAAAATAGGATTTAGATAATTTTCTTTTCATAAAAACTTTTAGAAAAATAAAAAAATAAAGGAAACTTCTTCGCAAATTAGAACTATCTTAGACATAAGTTAAGGATTATCTTTTAAAAAAAGTCGGTATGAAATAGATTTTATAGATTAACTTGAGTTAATTTTAATATACTGAGAATTTCATATTGTTTCAGTTTATATTTTTTTCATATAAATACTTACCAAAAATGATTTGTTCATGACCAAATATATTTCTATCATTAGAGGCAAGTTAGATTAGAAGTTGAAAACCAATTAAAACATATATGCTAACTCCTTTTTGTCAGGACTGGTATTTTTATTTTATTTTCTACAATAGGACTTGGATTTTGAAAATGAAAGTATATTATGCCTTTTCTGAAAACATTGAATATGAAAATGGAAGCCAAAACTAAAAGCATCAATTGAAATTGCAAATCCTATTCTTGCTGATCAATGACAAGTAACAATTATTGTGCCATTAATCTAACGTCTAATTAGAGTTACTCATTCTCTAGTGAATGAAAATGGAATATTCATCTCATATTTTGTCTTTAAGTACATAAATAAAAGGAACACTTTAATTTTACCTTTATGATTGTATACATTATTAACAACTAATACAATAAAATTTAAATTAATTTCAACTTTTAAATTAAATATAATTACCTCACCTAAACCTTAGGTCAAAAAGATTTTCAAATTAAACAAGGTTAATAAAGTGAAGCCACTACTTATATTATTATTATGTCACTTTCTCAACTTTCAGGAACTTTTTAAAAGAATAGTGTCATTCTCACAGAAAAAGAAATTTATGACATTGTTTTACAATTTTTCTTTATTTCTCTGCATGGCACCACATATTTTATTCCATGCTTCTTTCTTTCTCTTCCTGTATCTTTCTTCTTTGTTGTGAAATGTGGAAAAATGTTGTTAAAACAGCATTACTCTTTTGAGAAAATAGACATCATCACAACCAAATTCCACAAAATAAACAAAACCCAAAAGATGGAAAATGATCACTGACCTATCTTGACCCTTTTATTATGATAGGTACCCCTTTTATTTTCAATACTTATCACATAGTCATAGTAATTCGAGTTTTTTTTCTTTAAATTATTTTCTTCGATCAACCCAAAGAAAAATACACTTTCTTCTTATCTAATTTGTAAAAACAAAATATGCTTAGACAATCATTAATTTTTATACATCCACGTAGCAATTATTTTTTAATAATAAAATATTAAACTACAAAGATAATATAATAATTATAAAAAAAAATACTTAGACAAACATATTACAAGTAAAGTGATTGTATAGGATAGTAGGTTTTCAATATATCATAACTCTTTGTAACATGTTGGGAGTAAAGAACCTCAAATAAAACTAGAGATTTATTTCCCATTACAATTGTTCAAATATGGAGTATTTCTTTCTGCCTTATATATAATTCTTGAATAGCTTTCATTTTTGGAATCAATATTTTCAAATATAAAAGAAAATGCCAAATATTAATAAGAGCAACTAATCACATGACTCAATTTTATATGTTTTTCAATTAAAAATGATGATAGTGTACTCATATGCAGATATATTATATTAAAATTATCTATTATAGTAAATGATGTTTAATATATTCCAGAGCTAACTAACAATTTTATCTCTTTACAAAAATTTACAAAAGATTTACTGTTCAGTGATCGTTTCTCTTTTATATTTTAGGATTATCACAAGGAAGACGATTTTAATTGTTAAGAAATAGAGTAAGTTGTACTTATTGGAGTCCAAGGAATCAAAACAAAACAAAGGTCATAAATCACTAAGTAACATCAAAAATATGGACAAATTCTCAAATAAGACTTCAAAATGGAAGGCTTAGACAATCCTCGTTCATCTTATCAAATATTTGTTTCCTTATATTTATTTACCAAAATTTGTTAATTCTTTCAATCATGATATTTCTTAATTGTCAAAGCACCAAACACCATCGTACATCTTATCCTATTAATAATAAAAATAGTAATTTTTCATTCCATTTCTTTCACTTAAATGTTTGAGAACTTGTTTTAGAATATATTTGTAGATCAAAATTTTATTGAGCTATGCTATCAAAAGTAAACATAAGATATTTCAAATATCTGATAATTACTTTTGTCTTGGCTAAAATTAATTTAGAAAAAGTATTAAGAGAATTAGATCTAATAATGATATTTAATTTATAATTTTAAATTCTCCAAATTTTTATCTTATAATAATATTATTTATGAAGTAACAAGTGTTAAAATTTCTCAATAAAATAAGGTTTCAAAAAAAAATATTCATTTTTTGAAAGTAGTTAGAATCCTCCTTTTACTTATGTTTATTTTAAAATCCTATCTAACAAAAATTGGACTAATTATCACATATTTCTTCAATAAATTACCTACTCTAAGTCATAAATGAAATTAGTGTTATTGAGTGTTTATTGTTTTTGTTCCCTTTTCTCTCTTAATGTCAAGTTTAACTTGTTAGGTCTTTGAAATTGGAGGTGAGGATCTTTTAATATAATAATGAGAATGTAATTGTTATTAAGAATTTACAAATTTTATTAAAAAGGGGAAATATTGTGTGTTAAATATTATATTTCTCAATGCATTGACAATCTCTTTAATAGACATTGAAGCTTTATTGTTATCATTAATATCACATAAATTCTCACATTAGTCCAAAAGGTCATGAAAAGTGACATTAGACTCAAGTCATGAAAGAAATGAATGCATTAGAATGAAATTCAATACTGGATATTGTTGACAAATCGATTGACAAAATGGTTGTGTGGTGTTAAAGGATATTTACAATAACATATAAGATAGATGAAATAATAGACAAATATAAAGTTATGTTGGTTGTAAAGAGATGCATTCAAACTTATGGAATTGACTACGAGGAGACATTTCTCTAGTGACAAAGATTAATACAATTCAACTAATTCATTTATGATTGGATTAAACCTAATTAGATTGGATTGAGTTTCATTTATGATTGGATTAAACCTAACCCAATCCAAACTAACCCAATCTTATACGAGTTGGGTGGTTTAGTATAGGTGACCCAAGATCAATTTTTATACTTGTCTCACACTCACTCACAATTGAATTCTAAGCAAACCTTAAACTCTCGCGATGACAGTGTGTATTTCACTATTTTGTCTTCGTCATTCACCTCCATTACATCTCAACCCTAACATCATATAAACAAACTTAAATACTCTTATGTCTATGTGTCTTCTTCTTTGTATAACCCTAGCATTCTCGTCTCTATTGTTCATATCTCTTCGTCGTTTGTCTCCACTACATCCCAACCTTAACATTAGACAAATAAATATAAACATTGTTGCACCACATCTTTTTCTTCACATTAACCCTTGCATTTTTGCCTTTTTCATTCGCCTCCATCATTTGTCTCGACCTTTCGTCTCTATTGTTTACCTCTGTCATTTGTCTTTATTGTTCGCCTCTGTTATTTGCCTCTACACCTCTTCTCCAACGCAATCTCATCCTCAACTTCTGTTTTAAGAGAAATATTTTGAATTTCAATTTTCATTCACTAGAACAAAAAACACATTTTACATCACGATAATACGTTAGTTAAAACAGAACCAATGTACACAAAACTGCAGTGACATTTTTGTAAATATTTGAAGAGATATTTTATTGGTTAACTCAAATTCGACGTAATAAACCATATTCTACGTCGATTGTCACTTATAAGTGACGTAAAAAATTGGAAAAAGTAAAAATTTAAAATTTGAAACCTTTGTAATGGTACTGAAGATATTATGTCGGTTTGGAGGTGCCAACCGACGTAGTATGTAGCCCATATTATGTCGGTTGAGACTTTCCAAGCGACATAATATCCTCCTCTTGGCGTGCGAGTGAATTTTGAACAAAATTTGGTAAAATTTGGTCAGATACTACGTCGGTTGGGAACTCTCATCTGACGTAGTATGTCCCTCAAGTTAAAATTAAGGATTTCAAAAGACATATTAACTCTTCGATATCACTTTTCGCTTACTTTTACATTTTATTCTCCTTCACCTTCTCCTCACTCTCCGTCGCAACCTTCTCTTCACCCTCGCTCGTTGCCTTTCCTCTAAACCTTTGTGTGGTGCCGCTTTTATTCTCACTAGTTTTCATTAGTATTTCAATGGTGCCGTTTTTTCTTCTCGCATTTGCATATTTGTTGTTCATTGGTTTTGTTGTTCGTTTGACTCCATTTTCGGCTTCTTCCATGTTCGTTTGGTGTGTGCGGATAGAATGCTTAGTTCGACAATCCTTGCCTCTTCTATTTACAAGAGGTTACCAATTTTGTAAAATTCATTAAAAATAGTTAGAAATTTATTTTTGACCCAAATTTTTTATCAGCATCTTGATTTAGTATATATTTAATGGTAGAGTTCTTATATTGTATAGGTTTATCATAGATTTAGGGTTTGAAAAATTTAGGACATAAAAACTTCAAACGGCCAAAACTTTTGATAAAGAGTTCGGATTGAGACGCTCCAAAAATGAAAGTTGTTCGAAATGGGGTAACGAATTCGCTGACCAACTGCCTCCAGAAATTCCAAAATTCCATCGTTTAGGATTTTTATTTTTATTTTTTTGTTATTTTTTACCTATTATTTTAGATTGTAGCCTTTTATTTCACGTATCTATACTTGCTAGAAAATTCTAAATTATTTTGTACTGTTTTCTTGTATCTTCTAGTATCGAATAGAGATTTATCAACCCATTATTTTTTTTTAGAAAATGACTTTTTACGTTGGTTGTATACAACCAACATAATACATGACTTTTTACATCGGTTATAGCTTACAACCGAACGTACAAAGCCCTCTTCTACGTCGGTTCCAACTCCAACCGACGTAGTATCCACCTCTTTCAGTTATTTTAGTTGGGTATATGATGTCGGTTTCTATTTTTAACCGACGTAGTAGCGTATATATTACATCGGTTATATAACTGACGTTGTATGTCCAAGACTTTCTACGACGCCTACATCAACATTAGTTGCATAACCGACGTAGAAGGCCATTTTTCTAGTGATTCTTTTAAATGAAAACATTACTTTCCTTCTCATTCACCCTCTATTTTCATGGTGCTCTTTGCACATGATTGGGTGGATGGTAATAATGTTAATTTGTAATTGTTCTTTTATACATTATTAGCTATTATTCTTATATGAAACAAAGTGTTGATTATTATTGAAATGTTATGCTAATTTGTAATATTCTAGTATCCACAGGGGTAGAGAAAATTAGTTGTATTGGTCTACTACTACCATATTATGAATGTCTCAAGTCTTATACCACCAATAACATCCTCTAAAGGTCGTATTCAATCTATACTATTTGAAATTCAATTATTATCAATGTTAGAGTCTTTACATAAGCAAACATCCAAAAGTTAAAATTCATTAAATAAGTTATAACAAATTATATAAGGCTAACAATAAAAGATATGAACCACTAACTTGATTAAATATTCAAATATTTTTATATGAATCCTAATAGAGATGTTGATAAGAAACAAATGACATTAAGTATTGAAAAAGGATATGACGATAAACTTAATGTCACTAAGAATTGATAAACTTTCTTTGTTGAAGTTAAGGTTTAAGAACTTTCTTTTAGATTTTTGAAAACTTTTAAAAAGTCTTCATGTATCAAAATATTGTGACTTTTATTTAAACTTTATATTATATTTATTTTATATTGATATTAATTTTGTGATTATAACTTGTTAGTTTGAATAAATTGTATTATATTTTTCTTTTCATATCTTAGATTAGTTTAGACAAAGTTGCTATGATTTAACTTATTGACTTATTTAAATATTAATTGAAACTTTGAATTAATTTATTTTATTGTTTTTTAATTATGTTGATACTTGGAATTATAACTTTTAAAAAAATTCAAAATCTTAACCCAATTTACCCTTCTTAATTCAACCCACTCAATAACGGGTTGGAATGAAAACATAAAAAAATATAAAAACTTAATAAAACTCGATATTTTTTTTAGTTGGCCGAATAATGAATTTGTCTAAATGTTACCAACCAAACCCACAGACAACCTTAGTAAATTTATACATAAAAAAAAATGCACGTTTGAGTAACTAACAAAATTCCTAATACTTGACTTGAAGTCAAGAAAATAACTATTATTAAAGAAAAAAGACATTTTAACCCTAAAAATATAGTTATGCATAGTAATAGATTTGTTATTGATAAAAAAAATAAAAAATCTACCCTTATTTAATTTATATTTCTCAGAAAAAGTTTGAAACCATATAAAAAGAAAACAAAAAGCATGTTGTTAGTGTAAAAATTTAATTTCGAGTTATTGCTGAATGTATATGCGAAGAACTCTGGATGAAAATTATATTAAATAACTTTAAAATAAAAGTTTGCATTACAATTATTATTATATTATGACAATAATTGTTCAATAAACTTTACAATAACTCAATAAAATATGATATAACCAAACAAACTAAGATTGACCCAGAATTTAAAATTTATATATATATATATATATATATATATATATATATATATATATATATAATAACTGTATTATGATAACAACAAACATTATCAGTAATTTAATAGAATATATTTTATTGATAGGATCAACCAGATTAAAATTAACCCACGTTTTACAAAAAATTAATAATGATAAAGGTATTATGATATAACTCATGTCTTTATAATAAACATTTTTACTAGAACTTTTTAAGGCGTAATCGAGAGTTTTGTAACCAAATCAAAAATAATCAATATGTATTTACCAACTTCAGGAAAAGTATCATAAACAACAAAATATTAAGATAAAAAATATTTTTATATTGATAAGAAAAAATATTTTTGAAGTCTTTCTATTTATTTTGATATGTTTTTGTTTTTTTATTTTAGAGAGTTTGATTATTGCATATAAAATTGATAAAATACAATTTGTATTAACATTATTAATAAATATCCTTCTATTTACTGACACAGTTGTGTCACATTTCATGAGAGTAAGAGAATACTTTACAGAAAGAAAAAAAAGGAAAACTAAATAAAAAACCATGGACTCTTGAAACACTTCTATTGTTTCTAGATAATTTCTAAATGAGATGACTGGAACCAAATGACAACAAAAATGGTATTTATTCAAATAAAAGACTGAACTTTGGCACTAGAGAGAGTACACTAAGAGGCTATAGGTATCACATCCAGTACCAAACATAAAAGCAACTTGACCTCATTATAAACAGACGACAACGACAGCACCAACTTGATCACATTAGTTTAGTACCAAATTTGGTCATGTCTGACACAGTAAACTCCAAATTTTCCAAAATGAATGCCAACTATTATACAACAATAGTCCATCCATTGTTATTTTGAAGCACCAATAGCCATCTTATAGTATTTTTGTTATCAGACAGAAATCAACATTAAAAGTGAGGAAGGCAAATTGTTCACAGCCTTCCCATGCGCATACAAAGAGACTCTTTACGGAACCAAACCCATGAACAAAGCACAGCTTCACCATCAAGTTTGGGCTTGCCCTCAGTTAAAGGGGGTGAATTAAGGGATATAGAAAAATACGAAAGCAGATGGGATTAAACCGTACCTTCCTCGTCTAAAGGATCAATCTCAAAACATTTCATCAGCCCAATAAGGTGAAAACACTAGAAAATCAGAAGAAAACTTGAGCGAAATTTAATTGAAAAATAAAAGGTTTCAAAATGAAAGAATAAAGGAAAAGCCCTCTTGAGTAGAATGTTGACAATCTGTACACATGAATCAAAATATCACCAAATAATGAGCATTACCTCAATATGCTAAGATCTATCCCTGGGTATATAGTATGCATGAAATCAGACAGTTTGAGGATGTATAGAAACTGCAAAGGATTTTCTCGGCTGCGGAACACTGAGAAAACAATGATTGATAAGAGTAACAGGTAATGACATTGGACAAAATACTAGAGCACACAACAAATCTATGGCTATAATCGAACACCCTGTCAATTAGCGTCCATGCCTTCTATGCCTGCTTGACAATTATGTCAGGCTTCCATTACACACTAATCAATGTAGCATTAAACTTCCTAGGAAGTAAACATCACACAATTTCAAAGTTTGCCAGCTGTTAGGTTGCGAAATAAGAAAGAACCAACAGTCAATCATTTCTTCCACTCCAGGAGAGCTGGACATCCAAAAATATATGTCCAACACAAAAAATGTGAGTCACAACAGTGGTTTCAAACTATATATAAATACAAAATAAAGAAGCATAACAGCAAGTTGTGTAGGCAACTCAGCTATGTACATGTTTGCTTCAGTTTATTTAAAAATAAAAAATAAAAAAAATCCATGATTTTTCACTAAATTTAAGCTGAATCGAACATGGTATACAAGATCAAGGTTAAGTAACAAAATGATTTTAGATGACCTCACTAAAATGTCAAACGTACAAAAGATGCAGCATAATAAAGATATCATGATGCAAATCCAAATAATAGTAGTAATAGAAAGGAAAGGAAACCAATCACCCATATGTGCATTACTCAAAGCAAAAATGAATAGTTTATATAAGAATATCAAACTATCCGTCCGAACCAAAAATTTGAAAGAAAAATAGATATCAAAAAACGGTGAGATAACAGCAACATAACTTGGCTACAGAAAGAAAAAGAATGATGATTCAAAAGCCACATTCAAATATTCCATTTCCATCACACAAGATAGCACTGCTGCAAGCAGTGAAGCATTGCAGAATCTAGCCATTCCACAGAAGCTGTTGTATCCTGTTTTGTGGAGGATTTGCTTCGATGCCCAAATTGTGCCAATTTGAAGCTGTTGCAACTAAAATTGATAATGGACTTAAAGAACATCTTTGCTCAAGATTGTTGTCTATTCACTTTTGGGAAGATAACTTTTTTCATTCCCACACTTTTCTGTAGATGGGGTTCAAACTCTTTCAAACATTGATTCATGCTGAAGTGCATTAATTGAATAAATGCACTGCTCTCCCAGCCTCCCCCCTACTAGATGCAAACTGTCTCATCCACAGTTCTCCAGCACGTTTGCAGTGAAGTGAGTAAACACAGCACCCGAGCAGCATTTCCAGCCAACTGCCAGACCTCTTTCTGTTGTCTCCTTTCTGTTCAGATCCTTTGGACTGGGTTTTGCTCTTGTTACAGTCACTCGGTGGTTTCTATTCTGTTTTCCTTTTTCAGCATTTGCTTTTTCTCTATTCTTTGTTTTTTCCTGTGTCGTGCTCGGATAGGTCTCCTCATCTTCTTTCTTGCTATATTTCATTTTTATATATGTTCCTCAAGGCCAATTATATCTAATCAAGTTCAACCAAGGTAGAGAAGAATAGGCAAGAGAAGTGTGACAACAACATCGGAAGTTTGACTCAAGCATGGAAGGTGTGACACAAACATAAGTATGAGATTAATCTTGGTCATTGATCTAGATCTAGGATATTTAAATTTGAATTTCCCTTTCATTTGGCCATTGATAAACTCAGCCAAGTAGGCTATAAATAGTCATCAACACCCATTGTAAATCACTTTGATTAAATATGAAATTTGAGAGAGTTTTGAGATACTTATGAGAGTGATCCACTTCCTTTGAGTCTTATCTTATTTCCTAGGAGTCAAGCGGTGATTGTCCACGGCACTTATCTTGAAGATGAAGATTCAACCTCAAGTGGCATATTTTTCCATCTCTTAAGTCTTCTCCAAATTTGCCCTTATTTTGTTCTTATTCTTATGTTCTTGTTCTTAATTTCTTATCTCATATCATATTTGGTCCATATCATGTTTGTCATGTTTAGTTCAGTTCTAATACTCTTATCTTAGTTTCATCAATGTTGTTCTTGTGTTGATGGAATCATTGATTAAAGCCTTTCATGAATTCATTTCATGGTTTTAGACAAGGATGAGATTCAATAACTGATCTTGTTTTCTTGCTATTGTATACTTCTATATTATTTAAGCTTCTAATGCCTACTTGAACTCTATCAATTTATATATGCATAACATAATATATAAATTATTTAATTTGTATCTATTCCCTAAGCCGGTTTTGGAGTTGCCTGATCCACATTATACAGGGTCGATAAATATGATCACAGTCGTCAATTCTAAATAGTGGCAGTGGCCAACCCCAAATATTGCTATAGTAGGATAGCAGGTAGGTACTACATACATGGTAGGTATGCCTATTCTGATCAATCATAATAAAATAAAAAACCTAAAACTGAGAAGTACAAAAAACAATGAGATGAAAGACCAGTTTTAAAGAGAGTAAAAATAAAACCCAGCAGAGACCAAGCAGAAGATATATGAGTCACAAACTCAGATAGTTGAAAAGAGTGACAGGTTCACCAGAAATGGCCAGATGTAAGGAATGGCCGAAAAAAGTCACCATTAGCCAGAAAATGAGAACACAATGCCACAGAGGGTGGCTATATGTCAGAGGAAAAACAGAGGTTGCTATCATCTCAGAATGTGCACACAAGTGACTGAGAGTAGGGTTTCGGTTTTGGTTCTGATTCAAAGGAGGAAGGCAAAAACCAAAATTTTCCCCTCTAAAACAGGGTTTCCCTTCTCCAAAATTTTATAGTTCAAATATGTATTTATAGACCCACTCCAATAGCCTTCCCCGGCTACAATTTTCCATTATTTAGCCATAAAGCTGTTCAATTTCTGTAGGGTACTCTGGCTGCTTCATGTCAATTCTGAGATAGCACCTCTATTTGGCACTACTATTTACAACTACGACTAGAGCATGACAATAATCACTAACACCTTTCTGCTGCAGAAACCATAATAGCCAAATTCATGGCTCCGCACGTTTTCCATGCCAGACAGAGACATCCAATTAACATGTTTATCTAAGAGAACTAAGCAGGCACAATAAAAAGAAGGCAAAATATCTGAAAACATAGGGAGTAAGTAATATCCTTCGTTACACAAAATGAAAATAATAAAGGGATATATATATATATGTGTGTGTGTGTGTGTGATACAAATCATGTTAGCTTATAAAAAATTTAGAATAACATTCGACTACAGAATAGAAATACAACCTTTTTTCCTTTTCCTTAGAACTCTACGGAGAAAGGATCAACACAAGGCAAACTAAAGTGTAGATATCCAAAAAACCAACACTTTATATATACATCATGATGCTGAACACAGTTGCAGAAATCCCAAAATTATAACATAAGTTCTTTAACGATCCTTCTCGCGGTACATTTTAACATTTTTAATATAAACTGAGTATTGATAGGCACTCGTTTCAGGTATATCAAGGGCATGCAATATGGTATGAAACTTATTCCAAAATAACCACAACAGACTACTTACAAAAGATTTGTTCTCATCACCAGTTTGATGTGAGACAAAGCAAACTGCTATTTACACAAGACCGGGTGTATAACCTGAAGCAACAACAAGTCAAAATTGCATCCCTGCTGTTGCAAGCTCCAACAGATCATGAGCAGCCCTGTGGACCTTCCTCTGCTCATAGTCCGGATCATCTGTGGGCAGCTCAAACCGACAAACTGGACACGTGTTGCGAATTTCCAACCACGGAAAAATGCAGTCCCCATGGTAACAATGAGAGCAAGGCAGCCTCCTCACCTTCTCCTCCAACAAAATCTCATCCTTGCAAATGGCACACGCCAAGTTCTTCCCCTGCAACAGCTCCTCCTTCGACAACTCCACCAAAGGGAGACTCTCCACAACACTCTTCGCCGCCGGAGGACTTCCCTTCAAGGCACTCTCGTTCTCAAGAAACTGCCCGAATAAAACATCATACTCCGCCGCATACACATAACCATCTTGAATTGTCAGCAAATCAGCAGCACCACCAGCAATGCCCTCATGCTCTAAACCACCACCATTGTTAACATTCCTCTCCGAATTGTTAACCGCCAAGAGAATCTCCCACTCAAGGTACCTCAGCGCCTCTTCACCTCCATCCTCCTCCTCCTCCTCCTCCTCCTCGTCGGCATTAGTAAACCCCACCGAATCACCATCACCATCACCATCATCTTCAATTTCAACCTCATCAACCACCAAACCCAAATCCTCCCTATCATTCACCCTCTCCTCAACTTCCTCCCATTCAAAACCCTCATTCAGCGTCCTCTGATCCTCCAAACAGAGACTATCCCAACACAACCGAACATCGAAATCGTCAAACCCACCACCCTCCTCGCCTCTCGAATCATCCGAATCCGAACCGAACCCTTCAACCCTAAGCCCTCCGGAACCATCCCCCACCGCGAAATTGAAAACCCTATCGCGATTATGCTCGTCGTTGTCCTGCGTTTGGGAATCAATTTCCACGCCAATCCCTAACCCTAACCCTAGCACGTGCTCGGAGCGATGGACGTCGCAGGAGAAAGGGTTTATGTCAGTGTCGTCGCAGGAACAGAGGCGCGAGCGGTTGTCGAAGAGATCGGTGACGAAGCAACTCACTGAGTCGGAATCGGAATCGGAATCGGAGTGAGTGGATAAGAGCGCGAAGGGATTGGGAGAATGATGGTGATGGTGATGATGACGATACATGTTATGTTGTTATGTTACAAAAACAAATTCAGTTCGATTCTGTGAATCTCTTTCGTTTTGTTCTGTGTTGTGTTCTGTGATAAAAACACGACAAGGATTTGAGGTTTGAGAAAATAATATTCGTGCTTCTTGTTTGTGGGGTGTTGCGTGTGATTTTTAACGTTCTTCTTCTTCTTTTCCGTAACCGAGACTTCGAAGAGTCATAGCAATTATAGCAGCAAGAGTGCGAAGATGAGAAGATGTAGAAATTTTTTTTAACTGGATGTAGAATATTTCTTTAAGAGAATATGAATAAATATTGTTGGCATTAGAATTTAAATTATTTTTTCTTTTTTAGCTAAGCTGAAATCATAGGGTTGACTTAAGCCGATTTTGAGGTAGCCGTAATTGAGTTATATTATTTCAGTCATAGTTCTCAACTTTTGAGTCATGATAGTTAACAATAAAGATATATTTTTAAATCTAGATCATTTAGTTTGAACTTATTAATTTAGATATCTACTTAGGCAGAGTTTAAAAAATTGAAATAGTGATTTGTTCCGATCTTGTCAAGTTCATAGAGTCCAGCGTAGTATAATTATTATTTTTTCTAAAACTATATGAATACCTATGAACATTAATTATAAATTAATATGAATATTTATGAGCATTAATTACGAGTTTTAAACTCATAATGAGTTTGAATAATTTTGAAACATTATGTAATTTAGGTGACTAACTTTCTTCTAATCCGGTCCTAAGAGGCTATGGTTCTAAGAGTGAATGCTTAAAAATCATGATGTTTGAGCTTAAAGCTCATAAAGACACGTTTTTGAAATGTTTAAATAGTTCATATATCCTTTTATAAACATTTTCATAAATATCGAATAATCATTTACCATATATATCATTTTTTCACGAGCATTTCTCTTATTTTCCTTTACACTTTGTTCACCCAAATATATGTATATATATATATATATATATATATATATATATATATATATATATATATATATATATATATATATATATATATATGTATGTATATATATTAAAAAAATACTAATAATTTTTTTTTAACATTTTTATTTCTAAAAGAACTTTGAGTTCTAGTACTACCAATCACATTTCTAATTTAGTAATCTCGTTTCTATTTACAAATTTGTATACTATCATTTTACCCAATCGTTATATATATAAAAAAAATTGAGATGAATACATTGCCAGTATAAAACATATTCAAAAAGGCATCCTATAAAAATATAAGATTTAATTGTTTTATCATATTATAATATTCATTAGCTATATAATGTGACTATAATATTATTTCAGATTGAATATCCACATAAAATATATATATTAAACTCTTAAAAAAAATTAACATAAAATTTGAACGTGAAAAAAAATCATTATCAATCCTTCCTTGACCTATAACTTGATTATGGTGAATGATACTAAGAGTGTTTTTTATTTCCGGGAATGTGATTATGAAAGTTTAATGTTTTCATTGTTTCGAGTTTCGGAGAATTGTTCCTGATAACGTTAGTTCTTGAGAACATAGTAACATTATGTTCGAGTGCATTATTATTTCTTAACCACGTTGTAACATCCATTTTTACTTTTTTTTATTTTAATAAATATCTAAGAATATTAAAAAATAACCAAAAATATATATTTATATATGTCCAAAAATACTATCTAGAAGTCATCATATTTCTAAAAATTATAATGACTGAGAATACGATAATATTATGCCTTGAAAAAACACCTTAATTGGTAATTTACCTTACAAATTGCTAGTGATCATATAAATTAATAGTGACGTGCATCCAACTTAATTAATCTTGTTTCGCCTATCTATCATAAAAAAAGAATTATAAATTTCTTCCCAGACACTTGCAAAAAAAATTAAACTCTGTTGTAAATTAAATTAATACTTTAAAGATATTATGAGGTTTGTGCCAATTAGTTTATATATGAGTTAAATGTTGTTTTGTGAATGATTTTATTTAATTTTTCTTCCTTGAAAATGTTGAAATTTTCGTTAAAAATTATTCTTCATTGAATTCAACAGTTGCAACAAATTTTGACTACTCCAATGTGCTTTGTATTGAGTACCTCCTATGAATAAATACAACAAGGTAAAAATAAAAATAAAAATAGAAATTAAAAAAATTCATGTTAACTATTGATACATAGACACAACTTCACCTTAAACATGATGAAGAGGAACCAATAAAACAAGAATTGACATGAAAAAACCAAGAATTCCTGCATCAGTTCCTGAATCAGTAGGTTTGAGTTCATTAACAGCTGCAGATTTGTTTCTAAAGTCCTGTGATGACTCTTGTCACCCTGGTGAAAGAAAAATTGAAAAGTAGGGCAATAATAAGATTTTCTTTTGGTATTTTTGGTAGTAAGAATCTCCATCAATGCATCCTTTTACTTCTCTGTTTCCTCAAGTTTATTTGAATGTTTAAATCTTTTTGTCTTGATTCTTGCAGTAAATCTTTTGGTCATCTATACTAAGTAGATAAAGAGGATACCAATTGTGATATTTGTTATTGGCATACACATTTTGTTGTAAAATCTTATCTTTATTAATAAATTGTATGTTTTTGCTTAAAAAAAGTACAACATAATGTTGTATTTAGTCTTTCATTAGACATAGTATTAGTAGCGTACAAAAGCTTTTACATATTCAGTTTTGGATGACTTTAACAAATTTTATCATACAAAGTGATTTGTAATTTATTATACATTTGTATGTATAATAAATCAATCAATAAGCAAATGAAGAAAGTTCAAAGTACCAACCTAATAGCCAGTGTCTGAAGTCTCACTGGCTTGTTAAGAAGGATCCTCAACATCTTTGCTTTAATTTCACTACCAAAATTTTGTTCTCACTTGCTAGGGATGATATCTGCAGATAAAACACAAAATTTCAGCAAGCCACGGAGAGGGAAGATGTCTTACATTTCAGCATATCATTCATTGAAGTCTTATTGTCTGTTGATTCTTTCAACCTCATCTATCAAGATCATTAATATTTTACATGATTACTGCATCAACTTTATGTTAACGTTACAGCTAATTATTCTCAGTATGAATTTTCAATCCAATTGGTTTACATGAAAATTAAACATAAATTGGAAAAGCATGATAAATCACACAGATTATTCAAAAAAATAAAAAATTCTTAAACAACAAGTGGAAAAGTTAAAGGACAAAAATGCTTACTCCAATCACACATACTAACTCACTTAGAAAGTGAATTTTACATCTAACTTAAGCTCACAAAACTGACTTGTAAAATAAAGTTTATACTTACTTATGTATGTTAAAGATCTCACATTAACTAGAAATTAAGACTTTTTAATAGTATAAGTGGATGCAAACCTCACTTTACAAACCTGTTGTATAAGATTGAGTTAGGCTTAAAGTTCACTTCTTAACATGGTATCAGAAGCATTTAGAGCCTATTCTAGCAAGATTTGTTGGATCTATCGTGTCACTTGTTATCGGACCACCCTTAAATATATAGTTTCACACACGAGTTAGTTAGTAAGGTTGAGTTAGACTTAAAGTCCACTTTTTAAGAATATATTATAATTTGACTATATTTCTAGTTAACCTAGGATTATACTATAACTTGACTATATTTCTAGTTAACCTAGGATTCTTATTACAATTTCTTTCTTAGAAAGTAAATTTCAAGTCTAACTCAATTTTACAAAACAAATTTATAAGATAAAATTTACAACTACACACACACATATATATATATATATATATATATATATATATATATATATATTATAATTTGGTTATATCTTTGGCTAGTATAGGATTTTTAACACACACCATGCTTACAGAAGAGTGAACACTTGAATATGGAAAAGTAAAGTTTATGCGAAAGGGAAGGTAAAACATGCATAACCATCCTATGCTAAGCCATCAATCTGTTTGTAGTAGTCACACACACATACATTCACACGTGTGTATATATATACATATATATATATATATATATATATATATATATATATATATATGAAATTTTGTGAAATGCTAGTAACGGAAAGGGGTTGAAGAGTAAAAGCAAGTAGCATGGTATGAAAGATTAATGATTCTGTTAAAATGAAAACTTCTTTGTCTAGATACCTGCTGCTTAAGACGCTCTCTCTCAACAGCAAGTTGTGTAATCAATTTTTCAAATACTTTGGCCTGCTTTCCAATGTCCTTTGCAGTTTCCGTTTTTGCTTCTTCCTCCCGGTGAAGGGATCCCTCCACGCTTTCCAATCTACTCCGCAAAAAGCTGAGTTCCTCATTCAACTCAGCATTGGATTCAGACAATATGATACAATTGTCCTCTGCAGAATCAGCCCTACTCTCAGCTTTCAAAACCTTTGAATTAAGATCCTTTATCACGGTTTCCTTATCTCTAATTGTGGAATACAGCTTACTTTGTTTCTCCTGATTAGCTTTGGCAGATGCTACCATTTTCTGCAATCGTAGAGCAGATTCCTTCAACTGCCCCTCTAGCAAATCTGCTCTCTCAGATGTGCCTCTCAAAAGAGCCAGCTCCTCGTTCAGTTTTAAATTTGCCTCTGTCAGTAAGTCACACTTTGTTTCTGCACTATTAGCCCTACTTTCTGCATTAGATACAGCTTCTTTCAGCTCAACAATGATACTCCCCATGTCTCTTGCTTCTGAACACACAGAACTATACTGCTCCTGATATTCATCAGCAGAGGCCCTTGCATTCAGTAACTGAACTTCAGATTCTTTTAGCTGCTTCTCAAGTGAAGACACCTTGTCACTTAAAGAGAGGACCTCAGAATTGGTAAGGGTGAGTTTGTCTTCAGCATCCTTCAGATTAGCTCGAAGCTCAGATTCACGATGAGTAAGACCTTTCAAACTGAACTGAGAAATGTGGAGTCTGCCTAAAAGGCCTTTTGAAATTCCCAACAGAACCTCACTTGCATTGTCTGCCTGAAGCCATCTTTCCCAAACATCCATTGCTTCTTCCTCCATGTTAACAAGCTGCTGTTCTGTAAAGAACATCCTTAGTTTTAGAGTTTCTTCCATTTCTCTTGAATCATTTAAATCCTTCTCAAGATCCAGTTCTTTTGCCAATGATTTCTCCAGCATTCTAAGAATATTTCTTTGTTTCTCGACTGTTTGCAGTTTCATCTCTGCTTTTGCATTCAAAGATTTATCATCCTCTCTGATGATTTCGCCTGCATCACCATTACCTGTTGTCATAAAAAAATTCCCATTATATAGCAGAAAGTTTGAGCCAGTCAATTCAATGTTCTTCATTCTTATTTCTTTCACCCTTCCTCTTTTTTGGTATGAATTTTGTGATAAAAGTAACCTAAAAGAGAAGTTTTGGTTGCTCACACAATAAATTTCACAGCAAAGTTGAAGAGAAAGCCCAGAATACAGGACACACATAAAAGAATTACCTTTTCTATCAACTTAATCAACACATTATAAAACATGTTTTTGGTCCAGAAAATAACATGACTTTTTTTGCTTTAGTTCTTATAGTAAAAATTCATAAATAATACGTGACTGTCAGTGTAAAAGTATTTTAAATTGTCATCAAACCACATACCATCATGTATGGTAACTTTATGAAGTTCTACAACAATTACCTTAAAAGTCATACCAAGGATAATTTTTCATTGGTTGATAGTGTAAAATCTTTTAGTGCATGTTAATTAAGCTCAAATTTTATAAGTATTCATCCTAAAATTTAGCAAAATCAAGTGATTTTAGTCCCTCACTACCCGTTTTTTAGCACCAAGTAAAGGATTAAAACCATATCATTTTGTAGAACACAGGGACTAAACATAAACAAAGTTTTGTAATAACTAAAAAAAAATGATATTTTCATGATCAAAACCATTTATTGTTCAAACATAAAAAATATGTAAGCAAATGAACAAAATGAGATCCCCTACATACCTTTTTCTGCCTTCTTAAAAGAAATCAAAGTCCTCTGTAAATCAGCAGACTGCATCTTGATGCCATTCAACTCCACTTCAGACTGCCTCAACTGTTGTTCATAATCAACCAACTTATCTTGCATTGCCACAAAAGCCTCACCCAAATGAGTGTAAGAACACACCCTCTCCCTAGCCTCACCAACCCACCCTTGAAGGGTGTTCAAGACTTCCCCCAACTCTCTCACCTCTGAATCTAACACCACAGACAACAGATCAAACTCCACACCCTTTTCCAAGCAACCAGTGTGATCCTCCTCCTTTTCCAAAACCAAGGCCTCAAACTCACACTCCATGGTTTCCACATACATCACAAAAATGCTCAAGTTGGAAACTTTCTCAGAGAAACCAGCCACACCCAAATCAAGCCTTGTGAGCATTCTGCTGCAAACATCACCCAGATCTCCCATCACATTCCCACCGGATGGTGAAACAACAGCATCTTCAAGAACAACACTGGCATCAATTTCAGCACTTTCAGCGCTCATTGTAACACCCCACTTGCTCTAAAAATGTGGGAAGGAAGTAAAGTACTAAAAAGGAAAAAAAGTTTAAAATTTGCTGCCAGAAAGTTGACTTCACTGAATTTGGGGAAAGGAATTGAAAAATGGAAATTGCAGAATTGGGACAAAGAATTCACAATTTCAAAGCATTGAATGTGAAGGAAGAATCTGAATTCTAGGAATTACAAAGTTCCAGAGAGAATAAGAAATTAAATGATACAGTTGATCGGATCGCTAATTTGCAAGTTGCATTGGCAGTTACACTTACTCCGCGCCCTAACTGCAACGCAGCGTTTTCGAGTTCAACTGTTATCAGTTTCTTTTTCGGGTTACAGTTTTTTTTCTACAGGAGGGTTAGTTAATTAGTTTCATTTTTATTTACAGTGAGATATTATAAAGTTTTTATATGGTTTATAATATAAATTATTATTTTTTTATTCTTAATATATATTTTTAAATTACAGTATAAAATTTACAGAAGCATTAATTTAAAAAGTAAAATTAAAACAAAAGAATATTAAAATATAGTAGAAAAAATGAGGATAAAAAAATAATTAATAATAGAAAAATAATCTCTCATGAATTAAAAATTAACTACTCATATTTTAAGTATAATTAAATTATAGATATTTAAAATTATTAATTTGTTTTATTGCAACGTAGTTTCAATACAATATATAATATACAACATATGTAATTACTTTTCATATAATAAATAAAGTTATATAAAGTAAAAATAACATACATATTTCACTTTTCAGTTCAAATACATTGTATCATTAAATGTATTGTTTTATGTTTCTCCTTCAGTTTTGATTTTTTTTTTATTTAGTTTAAATTTTGATTTCATAACCTCGTTTCCATAGGTTTTTGCATATTGATTCGGATAATCTTTAAAAATATTTATAGATTGAGCTAAGTTGACTTTTTTTTAAAAGAAGTCAGTTACTTATTTAATGACTTTTTATCTTCCAAATAAAAATGACAACTTTTTGTGAGAAAATCTTACTTAAAATAATAAATTTTATTTTTTTAATAAAAATTATTTGAAGTGATAAAGACTTTTATTTTTTTATATAAATAATCAAAAAATAAAAAAGTAAAAAATAGGAATCATCACTTTAAGTAATACTTCTTTAAAATGTAAATAAAGTCATCGCTTTAAATAAGATTTTTACAAATAAATAAATGAAAAAACATCATTTAAATCATGAATTTAATTTAAAAATTTGAAAAAAATGGTCGCTTAAATTATTAGTTTTAAAAAGAAAGTGTAAAATTGTCATTATAATAATAATCACTTATCCAAATCTCATACATTTTGAGGAATTAATAATAATAATAATAATAATAATAATAATAATAATAATAATAAAACCGTTTCTATACATAACTGAAGTGTATTAAAAAAAAATAGATATGGAAATGTGTGAAAGTGTAGGACCCAATAAATTGAAGTGTTATAGTTACTCATAAATTCATACTAAGACAAACAAACATTTCAATTTAAAAAACCAGCAGACAAGCCCTTTTTTTGTTATTACATCTCTTTCATAGAACAACAATTATATGCAACTCAAATAATTCATGTAAGAGAATGAACACTATTGATTTAAAAAAAAAAAAAAAAAAAAAAAAAAAAAAGCGAAAAGAAAAAAATTAAGAAATGAATGAAGACGATATGCGAAATTACTAAGTAAGTTCAAAAAATTTTGGGTTATTGTTCTTTTATATATTGTTTGGACCACGCAAAGGTTAGTCATAGTCATACTTCAAATCCCTAAATATTAATCTTACAACATGTGTTACTCATAAATAATATATTTTTGACAATTTCTTTTTTCTTTATTACTAAATTGCTTATGTGTTGTCTTGTTACTTTATTCTTATTAACCTTTTATTATCGTATCACTCATATATATATATATATATATATATATATATATATATATATATATATATATATATATATATATATATAT
>Ga0209700_101628_pt1 | contig 46665 bp, 31 predicted proteins | sample SiratroredBW_FD_187528 | JGI IMG/M metagenome (GOLD analysis project Ga0209700, IMG submission 187528) | Root nodule microbial communities of legume samples collected from California, USA - Siratro red BW (SPAdes) (version 2) | ecosystem: Host-associated > Plants > Roots > Nodule | place: USA...
TTTTTTTTTTTTTTTTTTTTTTTTTTTTGCATTAGTGTTTAGAAAAAAGAACTATACTTTGACAATGTAAAATTGGTTTAGAATCCATGCAGTCATGTATTAACTTTTTATAATTTAAAAATCATACTAAAAATACTTTATGATAATTAAGATAAACATATAAAATACTTTGCAATGTGAAGGGATAAGCATTAAACTCTTCTCTCTTTTTCTTTTATATATTGTTGGAAATTTTATATTTTCAAAATTGGTTATGTATATGAATTGTTATTAGGTTAACACTATCATCACATCCAAAATAGGTAACTGTTTATATTATCTAGTTGTTGATAGAATTTTTTTTATATGGTGTTGCAGAGATTTCTTCCATCAGATTTTGGGGTGGAAGAAGATCGAATAACCCCTCTTCCTCCATTCCAAACTTTCCTTGACAAGAAAAGAAAAATTAGAAGAGAAATTGAAGCATCTAAGATCCCTTATACCTTTATCTCTGCCAATTGCTTTGGTGCATATTTTGTTAATTATTTGGTTCGTCCTCATGAAAAAAACAACCACACTATTGTTTATGGCAGTGGTAATGCCAAAGGTACACATTTTATTTTATTTTATTTAACAATGTTCAAATTCATGTTTTTGAAAATCTCATGCAAAAATTGCATTATTTATCAGCTGTGCTAAACTATGAAGAAGACATTGCCATGTACTCCATTAAAGTAGCAAATGATCCACGAACATGCAATCGTGTTGTTGTTTATCGACCCTCTAAGAACATTATATCACAAAATGATTTGATATTATTGTGGGAGCAAAAAAGTGGCCAGAATTTTCACAAGGATTTTCTTACCGAGGAAGAGATTGTCAATCTATCAGAGAGTAAGACATTTTATTAAGCACATTTTTTAACTTCTTTTCCTTTATATGATTTTGATTAGGTTTAATTGTTTATCTTATATTTCAATAATTAGATATTCTGCAAATTAAATCATTTAACTGGATAATGATGTGATAGTTAAGCATATTACATGATGATGACTTAATTACAATTTTTTTTCTATCACAATTGTGATATCTTAGCATAGTAACAAATCTAACAAGTCATTATTTAGTTACACCTCAATAAAATCCAACAAATAATTAAAAATGACAAATTTAAAATTTGTAATTAGGATATTATTTAAACTTGTCTCACTGTTAAGAAACACTCAAATTGATTAAATATTTGTGATTTTTAAATCAGAGAACAGAAGATATATATATGTCCATTACATTTTTGTCCAATAACTTTATTTAAATTACTAAAACACCCTTCAGTTATTTAATATTCTATTTTAAAATTTATATAATTATAACTTTTTTTCATTTTTAACATTAAATTTGTTAAATATTCCAAATCAATTAAAGATAAAATAAAATTATAATACATATATACCTTACAAACTATTATATGAGGTTGATTTAGGTGTGAAATACAATTTTTTTAAGATATTCTCTTCACATAATTAATATATCTTATAAGAAATTAAATATACAATATAATCATTTCATTGACATTGTGTAAATGCAAACTATGCAAAAACTTTGCATTTTACCATTAGATTTTATTTTCTTCATGCTTTATGTTAAAATTAAAAAACAGTCTTGTTTAACATATGTTAAACATTGTTGAATTTTGTTGCAGCTTTACCTGCTCCACAGAATATTCCAGTTTCCATTCTCCATAGTGTGTTTGTTAGAGGAGACCTGATGAACTTTGAGTTAGGGGAAGATGACCTTGAAGCTTCACAATTATATCCTGATCATAAATATACATCCATTGATCAACTTCTTGATATTTTTCTTCTTCATCCTCTGCCCCCTGCATCTGCTGCCTTTGAATGAAACTATTTTACTGTGTTAGATTTTGGAATCAATCTCTTTTATGTATGTTAAGATAAGATTGTTTAGCATAAAGTTAAAAATTAAAGTGTTCTAGTTTTTTTTTTCACCTGGTTATAGTGAAAAGTTCCATGTCAATTATAAGGTATTACTCAATTACAATACATTCAATAAATTTATAATTGTTTTGTTTTAATTTATGTTGTGTTTAAGCACTTCAGAAATTATTTAATTTGTTGAAAATGTTGTATAAAATAAAAAGGTTTAATTTTACTTGTACATGACACTTTCAAAATAACTAATAAGCCAAAAAATACCGGCATTAATCATAAAGGTTAAAATGATATTTTTTCCAACTTGAATTATTTTAAATTTGGAACTGATTTTGAAATTCTAGTCAGCATCAAAATTGAGCCACATTGCGTGGCCAGTTCTGGTCCGGAAAGAAGGTGTTTTTGAGAAGTGCAGATAGTAAATCCACTGGGCCAAAGAAACATGGACTTCCTGCAATAAATATATGTAATCCAATTTCGAGTGATTCTTCCTGCACCTCCATGACGACTTCCTGCACCTCCATACTAATTGCAATTTTACCAAATTACCCTTTTAAATTTTGTTAAAGGTCAAAGTTACCCTTCTTCCTTTTTCACTCTCACAAACGCATCTCTCCTCTCACATTTCCATCAGCGTTGTCTCTGCTTCTTCCACGTCTGGCACCACTTCTGCCTTCCACAATAGCTTCTTCCACGTCACCAGCAACAAACTCCTCTCTCTCTCGAAGCATCCTCTGTGTGAGTGAAGAAATTAACGCACCAAGCACTACCAAATTCAAGCTACATTGCCAATTATATCATCAATTGAAGTAAAGGTAAGGTGTATTGTACGTTTAATTTTAATTTGGAGTGAATAATTTAGGATTTGGTGGCGCATGACGGCGGTGGTGTAGGTTCTTCGTTAGAGAAGGAGTATGTTGCGGGTTGTGTAACCCGCAATGCATTCGTAAGTTCAAATGCATTACGGGTTACACAACCCGCAACTTCACGAAGTTTGTTCTTGATTGTAAGTTTTCCTCTAATATCAACCTCTTTAAATTGTTTAGCAATGACATCAAATTCTTATTCATATGACAACTCAGAAGATGACTGACCTGATGATATGTCTGAGAAGCTTAGTCGAGTCCACATAACATGAACTTCATGAAGTGGTATCACACTAAATTGATATCTAGCTACTGCACAAGCACATGGCAATCCATGGGTAGATTTGAGGACACAACCACAATGTTCACTATCGAACCCGACATGGTTAGCTCTTTGTACTTCTTCAGCTATCCATAACAAAGCATACTTGCTAACCACACCCAACAAATGTTTGTATAATGTGGAATTGAAGTTATGACCAACAACATGTAGACTCATTTCAAATGAAGCTTTAATTTCATTATGTTGAAGAATCAGGACGTTGTTAATTGCATCCCAACAAGTACACAAATCTCCCATGCTATTCTGCAATATACGTTTCAGATTCCAATGAGCCTGTTCAACCCTGCAAAAACATAAAAGAATATTAATATCTTATATAGTTATATTGAGAGCCATATCTTATTAAAAAATTATTAAGTAACATACCTGTTTGAGGTTATGTTGCCCAAATGCATGACCTTATCTGTCCAAGCTTTAACAAATTTCTCCTTGTGGGGAATGAGCCATGTCTTGTTCACATAATCAACAAACAAAGGCCAAGATGAACAAACAGATTCAAAGCCCTTCACAACTTCATCATATGCATCACATTTATGACAATCAACTACTCCTCCCCATGCATTCAAAACAATGTCCCATGCCTCCTTAGAATCAACAAACATTTTACATTTGGCTTTAACATTTTTGTTAATGTGAAACCGACATAGTATGTTAGTTGCTTCAGGAAAAACAACACTTATTGCATTCATCAAAGCAAGGTCTCTGTCACTAACAATCACTTGAGGGTACACATCTCCCCTAAAAAACAACCCTTTGAGTTTCTGCAATGTCCATATGAAGTTATTTTCACGTTCATTTGACAATAACACAAAAGCAACTGAAAAAGTTAACCCCGTCGATGTGACACCAACTATTTCAAGCAAAGGAAGCCTATATTTGTTGGTTTTGTATGTATTATCCATCGATAGGACAATATTAAATGCATTCAACAACTTAAATGAATCAGGATGTGTCCAAAAGATATCACTCACAACTTCTGAATCCTGATAACACCTACTACAGTGAATATACTTGTCACGCTCCAGTAACATCATTAATTGCTGTAATTCAGTTCTTGATCCTCTAATTGACCTCTTGTATGTGTATCTTGCATTATACAATTGTTTGATTGTTGTCACATTGTCTTTGTTATTCTCTTTTAAAGTCAGCAATATGTTGGACGACTTCACAAGACTTTTTGTCATGTCAACAACCACGTCATGCTTATCAGGTTTTAATCTCCCAGCATAAGGGTGTCCAACTAATGTCTCAGCAAGATCATGATTATGTAAGCCACATATGACTTTCAACACCCAACCTTCTCCATTTGAAATAGGTTTACCCCGTAATCTAAAAGGACAATCACACTTTCTTGTCCTTGTAATGGTAACCTCCAAATCATTCCTGTATTTTCTATATTTTCCACTCCTTTCACAGCCCAATAATACAAATCTCTTCCTTCCTTGTTGACCCGTTGCTTTATCAGATCTCAATATGACAACAACAAATCCAAGAGAAAAAGCAACCTTCCGAACCCATTCAAGTAAATGATCTCTAGTAACAAATACCTAAATATAAAATTCATCAAAATATAGTAACAATCACAAAAGCAATCTAATAACAAAATTTAGTACAACCAAATTCATTTACCTCATCTGTTGAAAAATGAAAACCACACTTATGTTCCTTAACCATGACAATACTTTCATGTGATTGTTCTATTTCTGATACTTTATCTACTTCTTCAAAAAATCTAGTGTAGAAGTCTCCTTCCATGGTACACTACATAATTCATTCAAAACAATTACACAATTAACTATTAACCAAACTTAAAAAAATTTCAAAAACACCTTGCGGGTTGTACAACCCGCAATATAATTTTTTTTTTAAAAAACATTGCGGGTTGTACAACCCGCAAGCTAAATTTTTTTCCAAAAACATTGCGGGTTGTACAACCCGCAATGGGATTTCCAAATTTTTTTAAATTGCGGGTTATACAATCCGCAATGTGTTTGAAAAAGCTTTAGCTTGCGGGTTGTACAACCCGCAATAGTGAAGGTGTAACAAAAAAAGTTACGGGTTCTATGCCCCGTGTATCAAAACAATTTTAAGTTGCGGTTTGGAGAATTCGCGAATTCAAAAGAAATTAAAACTCACCGTCGACGATGGACGAACGCACGAACCTCTTTCCTCCTCCTAACCTTCTTCTTCCTCCCAGCAATCCCAACCTTCTTCTTCCTCCCAGCAATAGTCTCTTTCTTTAGCAACTCTAACAACAATCTTTTTCCTCCTCTCTAATCTCTCTACATTACTCTCACAATCCTAAAAATTTATCAATGTCTCAAGTATCACAAATACAGCACCTCGTCCTCGTCCCATCAGTGCCTTAATTTTTCTGTTTTAAGATGAAGGGCCTTTTCATCTTTTCAATATGTCTAAAATGAGAATTTTTGAAAAATATGGAGGTGCAGGAAGTCGTGATGGAGGTGCAGGAAGAATCACTCTCCAATTTCGTATATCCGCATATAAATAATAGGCCATTACTTCCTGCACCTCCATTTTATAAGTTGCACCGCAGAATTGGATGAATGCCCAAATTGTCCCGACCAGTTGCATTCCACTGTTACTGTCCCTACGTTGCCGCTACCGTTGCACCATCACTGCTACAAAAGAAGAAGAGAACAAAACGCTGCCAAAAAAAATTTCCAGAAAGTTTGTTCTTGGAAATATATTTCACAAAACGTACTTCGAGAAATATTATATATATCCTGAAAAGTTTGTTGAAATCCTATTGTAAAATATATTTAATGTATTTTGTAAATTTTATTCTAAAAATTTTATCTTATTTTGAAAAATGTGTTCCATAATATATTTTATAAAATTTGAAAAGTGTATTTTAAAGACATTTTCTAATACGGACAATCTCCAAATCTCTTTAAACACTGATATGTTAAAAATTGTGAGGGTGCAGGTCAAATTGAGTGAGTGCGAAAACAATTGCCTAAATAATAGTTTTAAAATATTTAAAGTAAAATAATTATATGTATTAGTTAGTTTAAGTAGAGAAATTAGAGAGTCATATTTCGAAAGAACAACTGTTTAGTTACATATTTCATTAAGTAAACTTTATTTGTTCACCGAAAACATATAATTATTTAATTAAAAGTTATCACTAGTTAAGAAAATATATCTTCTATTATTAAAGATAAAATTGTCAAATAAAAAAATATACTAAATAGGTAATTATAACGAACATATTCCTTCGTTATATATATAAATGGAAATACTATTTATTTTTTATAATAATAATATGTGAAATAATTTATTTTAAAACAATGTTTTATTATTATTGTTCTGATTATTAAGTTTTTTATCTTTTTAGACCAGTTTAGATAAAGTTATTCCATATTTCTTTAAAATTATTATTTATAATTTCATTATTTTCTAATTAATCATATTCACTTGTAATATCCGATATATATCAGATTTGGCTTTAATGATTTTAGTAATTTATTATTATTATTCCACCGATAGCTTTAATGATTTTAGTAATTTATTATTATTATTCCACCGATACTGAAATTATTATTGTTGCTCGTATAGTTTGATTTATTTTTGAATAAAAGAATTATTCTTATTACCTTTCCTTTGTACTAAATACGCATGAGAGGACACTTATAATAATTATTTTGTATGTAGTTTTTTTTAAATGATAAAATAAATTATACAAATAAAAGGAAGATCAATAATCAATTGGAGATACTAAATAATGGCCAGAAAGATTATAATACCAATCCTAATAGTTAAAGATTAATACTTATAAATCAAGGTAACATGGATAAATAATTGTGTACCTTAAGAAAGTTTTATTAATATAGGAACAGATGAATTTAATTATATAAGTTTTTTTATTTTATTTTAAATCAATAAAAAATTCAAAATTATGTTTTAAAATTCAAAGCAAATTTGGAAGGATCAAATTTATAAGACAAATAATAAAATTGACTTTTATTCAGAAAATAATTTAATCAAAATTTACGGTATTAGTTAACAAAAATTTGTTTGATGTATAATTTTAAAGTAATATTTGAAATTATAATTTTCAAATGAAAAATATTGAGATACTTACTATAATTTGATTAAATTCTGTAAATATTTAAAAAAAAAATAAACTATCAACTATTTTTGCATTTAAAACAGTCTCTATTCTTTTATTTAATAATAGGATTATTACATATTATTTATTTTTAAAAATAATTACTAAAACGTAAATTATGTGTTTATTTCTCTCTTAATATGATTTATCTAAGATTTAATTCATATAAGTTAGTAGAGTAACATGACTATAAAAATCAAAATGAGTAATCAATTAAACGAAATAGTCATTTGGGATATTTGATTAAATTACATTTTCTTAAAGTCAAATTTAAGTTTTAAAATTTAAAACAAACTGGGAACCGATAAATAAATAAAAATATAATTTAATTTCGTATTTTTCAGTTTGTGGATTTTTTCAAAACAAATTTCATCATTTTTTAAACTCTTTTTTGATGTTATACAATTTTATGAATTTAATAATATAACTTTTAGAAAGAAATATTCTACTATTTGAATCAATATTTTATTGCAACAACTTTGCCTTTAATTTTAAGAAGTAATTAAATTAAAAATTCCTCCAAAATTATTTATATAGTTTTTCTTTTTTTTTTTCTTTTTCTTTTTCTATCTCTTTCTCTTTCTCTTTCCACCTAAATTCTCTCTCTCTCTTTCTCTCTCATGTCTTTGTCTTGATTCCGATGCGAATGGTAATTGCAGAAACCCCAACGCTCCCTTCCTCTCCATTCTCCTAGATCGAGTCAGGTTCTTTGCGTGTTTCATTTTCATTCCTTTTTTTTTCACAATTTTGTTTTTTGCATTTATCCATTTTCAGACCCAATAAAATTGTTTTCCTTATTAACTTTCCCATCAATTACCATTTGAATTTTATGATTGATTTGGGTTTGTTCATAGTTCTCCATAATCTGCGAACCATGATTCTAGGGTTTTCAAATTTTGTGCTTGATTAGGGGATTTGTCGTTGATCGGTGGGAGGATTTTGTGATGAGAGCAATGGGATTCTATTAATTTCGGTTTTTTTTTTTTTTTTTTTTTTTTTTTTTTTTTTTTTTTGTGGGTGTTGAATTTGAAATGGAAAGGAAGTCGCCTTTGAAGATAGCTCCTTAGGAAAAATTCGAAATTCGCACGTTCCTTGACTCTGCAACTCATTTAGTGCTTGCAATTGCAAATTTGAATTTTTTTGCCTTCTGGTTGTGTAAATTCCCTAGCTGGGAAATGGGTTGTGGATTACCTTCACTGGGTTCAGAGTTTTGTATTATGCATCCTTTTTTACTTGTTTTTGGTAGCATTTAAACTGATGACTTTATTAATTCTTTCTCTTTTAGGGTATCCTATTTTATCTGGAGACCTGACATGCTGTAGCAGAATGATGGTGTTCTTTTAAGCTGATTTATTGACTTTGCCCTCTGGTTCCATTTGATTTTGAACCACTTTTATGATGGGCAAAGGATGGTGCGATAATAATTAAAGTCAGATGAAAATTCAGATAATTTTTGTGGGCAAAGAGGCTGAAGTTATTATTACTAATGGCTTTGAGGGTTATAGCAGTTTCGGCGGTTTCTACGTTTTTAAGCTTTGTGGGTCTTCAGTTTTGCACAGACTTGTCTTTGGATAAACTTAGATCAGATGGACTAATAGGCTGGAATTTAATTCACTTGGACGATGCCAGCCAAGACATTGAGTTGCCTTCGGGTTTGTACACCACAATAGGGCTACTGCTGAATTGCATGATCAATTTATTTGTCCTTCTCAATCTCTGTATCAAGGTGAGTTTGTTGTGTTGAGTATTGGTTACTAAGAATTCATGTATTATGCCAATGTATGATGTTGATTTGTGGGGGCCTGTATGTTCAGCCTGGGCTGAGATTGTGTACAATAATATCATTCAATATAGCTGTGTGCTTAACTATGTATCAAGAGTCTCACTTGCCTTGTTACGAACTAAGATAGAGGGAGAGATAAGTAGCTCTGAAGTAGAATGGCCTGGTACATTGGTGTAATTTGCTTGTGGCATTTTTCATATTTTGCGCTAGTGAATTGATTCATGAATAAGATAATCTAATCTAATATAGTTTTTGGAAAAAAATTGGCATGTTCATTTATCATTAATCTGTTTACTGCTAGAGATTTGGACATACTTTCTTCATTACAGAAGGGTAACAGTTTACGCGTTGTTCTGTTTATGCTGCTTCTTCTTTCTTTTTTACTTTCTAAGCAATCTTGCAGGCTAAGGTGCCCATGGTTTTTGTCCATGATAGTGTAAATCCTGTTAATATTTTATCATTTAATATACTTATTACTGTTAATGAAACCTGTTATCACTTGCAGGCAGTGTTTTTCTCAGAGTTATATGCTTCTGAAAATCGTAAACTGATTGAGCGTCTCGTTAATTATGTCATTTACAAGGTTAGTGCTTTTATGTTTCACTGGTTTAACAAACATGTCACTGTGACTTTATTCTTATTATTATTGACAATGTATATTACTAAATTATATATTTTTTTAAAATCGTTTAATAGAGTACATTGTGTCTGATGTATAGATGGGAGCTACTGCATTGATTGAACCTCAATTTTCTCATGTCTCCCATTCTTTTGTTTTGTTGAATACAGAACTTTTTGTTGATGTCTGGTTTGGCGTTTAGAAATTGCTCCTAAGATGTGTGTTTAAGCAAGATTTGATTATCTAATTCACATGATCAATTTCCAGTGTTTCTTAGATATCTAAATTGTGGAGTCTCTGGATAAACAAATAATACAGTGCATATCTAACCGTAAGTGGCAGTGACTAGGTGCTATGATGTTTTTCTTTTACTAGCCAGTTTGATTTGCTAGGACGCCAAGGAAAACATCTCTATCATTATCATTATCATCATCAATTGAATTATCCACTTCATTTTTTATTTTACTGTTGAAAACATTGTGTAATGGAGTAGTTTATTGACATTAAGAACTATGTGATTGAGGAACTGTGTGATGTTTATCATTCATAAATTGACACTACTTAATTATTATTTATATTTAATGGCGGATGGACAGGGAACATTTCTACCACTGATTGTGCCACCAACAATTTATCAAGCAGGTCTTTGGTCAACTTGGTTGACTGTGCTTTGCTCTCTGAAGGTAGATATTAAACTAAAAAGAACAAATGGAGATAATTCTTTTGAGATTTGATATATATACAAACATAGACAGTGTTTAGTAACTTGTTCTCATATGCTCAACATGTTGCATAGATGTTTCAAGCTTTAGCTAGAGATCGTTTGGAACGGCTGAATGCATCTCCATCTGCTACACCCTGGACGTATCTTCGTGTATATTCAGCATTATTATTTGTTTTCACGGCCGATATTCTCTGGTACTAAGTTCTCTGTTTTTCTATAGCAATATTCTTGTTCATATTATTGCCATTGCAATTACCATTATTATAATACTTGATATTCTTCTATTCCCTGCTTTGGCATAGCTTTTGTCCTGGACAGAATGCTTCCAATGGGATTCATATCCTGCTCTGTACAGTAAATCTGCCAATATGGAGCTCAGTTTGATAACTGAACCTCTCAGTTATCAATAGTGGCAAAGTGTGCCACGATTGTTCCATAATGGAGCATGGTGGCTGCTGGCCACTACAAGGAAACTCGTAGCATCGCATTTTATTTTTGGAGCTGAATTGTGGAGGCTAGTGCTGTGCTGCTATTCCCTGTTCCATTTTCTGGACAAACCCTGATAGTCGACACACATTTCGGCCAAGCTCACATAAATTAATCCTGACCAATCCCTTTTCTGACTAAGATTCTTGTGTTCTGCACCATAGCTTCCTTTCCATCTTCCTGCCTTCTTTTTCTGTTTCCTTTTTTACCATTGTCTTTTTCACCTGTATGTAACTATCTGCCTTTTAATTCTTTTTGTGGGTTCGTATCCTTTTTGTTTTATGATCTATCTATTTTGTAATATAAAGTTCTTGCACAGCCAGCTTTTACCTTATATTTCTATTTATTTATCCTGTTTCTTGTTCAACCTAACAAGATATGCCATTATCTCTTCGTTTTTGGGAACTGACTTTATTTTCCCTTTACAACTCTAGACTCTCTTTTGCAATTTAAAAAACATAGGAGTGATAACTGGCTGGAGTCTTTCTTAGTTGCTGTTACCTAACTATGGCATATGTGTGACATGCTTGTATTTTTCCGTGTTGTGTAGTGTATTCTTTACACTATATAGTCCTAAAGATTAGCTAATTTTTCTGTTGCATCCCTCTCTTTTCTTTTTCTTCTTAGAAATTTGATTATCTTTCTTTATTTTAATTAACTTCATTCCTTAGCTTATAAAGACTTCGGATCATTAATTACGAAACTAACTTCACTTTTTTTTGTATTATAAATATTTATCTTGTATCCAGTTTTCCCTATAGTGGCTATCAGTCGTGATTATGGAGTTGGCTACTCTGTGCTTCTATCTGGGTTAATAACTAAATCCTAGTGGTTGAATAATTTAACCTCATTTGATAAACTAGCTTCCATCGATACCCTACCCATTTGATTTCTTTCTGAAAGCTGAGTTTTTATTTTATTTTATTTTTTAAGTTGTCTTCTCTGTTCATAATTTTAAACATTGCTTGTAAATGTGTCATGACTATCACCAGTTTTAGTCTCTAAAGTTTTTTTTTGCGGAGCTAAGGGTGTAGAATTTATGCTTTTCCTTTTTGAATTTATAGTATGACCAATCCACTTTGAATCTGATTATATTTATTTTCATGACGGCTGAAACAATCCTTGTTATTATTGTAATTTGATAACCTTTTTTTTATGCTTGTAGGATAAGGTTTTGTCTGACAATATATAGAACACACGGGTCCTCTATGTATCTGCTATTGTTCTTTGAGCCTTTCAGTATTGCTTTTGAGACCCTACAGGTATTTAGACTGCTGAGATACATTTTTTCACCTGTTTAGGTTCCAGTGCGGAGGTGATGCCTGGTTTAATCTTTTGTGTGATATGAATTGTAGGCTATTTTGGTACATGGATTTCAGCTGCTTGACATATGGCTGCATCATTCAGCTTGCAATAGCAGTGATTTCCGAACACCTAAACTGCTTAACACATTAACTGCAGGTAGTTTGGCTAAAAGTCTGTTTTTTATACATTTAATAATTCAATGATAAGATTGGGTATTAAGAACAACTTTTTCCTCTGGATGTTTTCTGCACATTGTTGGTTTCCAATACTAATATTTTTTTTTATCTTTTTGAGATATAAGTCCGTTGTTTGAAATAAAAATTCACAAATTTTCTTAGGTTTGTCTGCATGAAAATGTGCAGCTTGATTTCTTAACACAAATCTTTTCTCTGTTTGTTTGGAGGAACTTAATTCTAGCTTTCCTGATTAAGTGGTGTGACTGCAGGTTCTTTGTTGGAATGGAAGGGAATTCTTATTCGGAACTTGGGGTTTTTCCTAGACATGGCTACATTTTTTATGGCACTTGGCCATTACTTGTATATATGGAGGCTTCATGGCATGGCTTTCCATCTTGTAGATGCAGTGCTATTTCTAAATATACGCGTAGTTACCTCATTCCCAATTCTTTGTGAATTTTATTATCCACAGAAATTTAACTGACAATTGTTTATTAACTACTTGTAATCATTGGTGTTGTTTTGAGCAGGCATTGCTTAGTGCAATAATAAATCGCATAAAAGGCTTTATCAAGCTAAGGATAGCTCTAGGAACACTTCATGCAGCTCTCCCTGATGCAACAACTGAGGAGCTAAGAGCGTATGATGATGAATGTGCAATTTGTAGGGTAAGCTAGTTTTCTGCCCTCTGTCTTTCTGATTGATCTTGGTATTGGTTAGATGTATTTTGAATAATATAATGAATATGTTTATGACAGGAACCAATGGCTAAGGCTAAAAAGCTAAACTGCAATCATCTCTTCCATCTTGCATGTTTGAGATCTTGGTATGGTTGTTTTTATGGACGTCTGTATGTTTTTCTCTTTGGGTTAATTTTTGTAAGATGCTATTGGTTGCTTTACTGATTCAGGTTGGATCAAGGCCTGACTGAGATGTATACTTGTCCAACTTGTCGAAAGCCACTTTTTGAGGGTGTGCCTGAAAATGAAGCAAGCTCTGACACGGGAACTATATCCAGTGATGAACAGCTTGCACGCCAAATCAGTGCTGGATTGGATCGGCCAAACTCTGCTAGACATACCATGCCTACCGGATTGTATCCAAATCAGACTCTAAACACTCCTGAAGGTGTTACTTGGAGGTTCAATCTTCATACTCAATGCTACATGACCTTCTGTCTCTCTTTTGAATTTAACTATTATCTATCTGTTTTGTAAGGAAATATTACCTAACTTCCTCATATCTGATGCATTATTTTTTACTGATTTTACTTTTTCTTATCTAGGGGTGCAGGGCTGGACTCAGGTTGGTTGCATTCTTGGCCAAATCAAGGTGTTGATGGGGCCGGTCCTTCTACTGCTATCAGAACAGTTGGATTGGGAAGAGTTCAAATGATGATGAGGCATCTTGCATCTGTTGGAGAAACCTATGCTCAGACTGCCTTTGAAGATTCTTCTTGGAACCTTTGGCCCATTAATCCCTCTCAGGCTTCTGCAAGTGCTTCAAACATTCCTCCCCCTGGTGGAAGATCACCAGGACGAACTGGTAGTTTACATGTAAGGTCTGCTTCTCAGCCTTCAAATGATAATGTTGCTAATATACTTGCCATGGCTGAGACTGTTCGGGAGGTTCTACCTCATATTCCAGATGACATGATATTCCAGGTGAGTTTGGGATTATTTGCAGCATGATATTTATAATTATTTCAATTTGTTCGGATTAATTTTGTCTGAGCATTTAATAATAAGCATGCACGATGGTTGATGACCGATAAAAGCAGTTTATAATGTAACTGTCTACTTTAAGATGCTGTTATAGTGACAACTCAGATAGATTTCCCCGTCTATTTAGAAATGAACTTGTAGTGGTCTGTTATTCTTGATTTCTTTGTTATTCTTACAAAGTGGTTTAGGTCTTAACTTAATCTGGCTTATGAGGTCATAATTATCCTCACTTATCTATTGTATTTTGATATTGTCTCTGGTTGACGAGACTTGAGTTTTCACAATAGTTATTATTAAATTCAGCAAATTTACATATAAAGAATGTAAAAACTTACACCAATAGTGTATAATTATATGATGAAAGTCTCAAGGGTTTATTTTTCAAATATTATAGTTGATGGGGGTGTACTTGGATGCCAATATAAATTGGTTGTACAATGTCACTGCATGTATTATCTATTTTTCTCTCTTTAAGGTTAAGGGGTTTTACTTGTTATTTTGGGTCCTTTAGATTGATTGATTGATGTAACGTAACGTGTATTAAAATCTAAAGCATTTGATATTGCAGGACTTGCAAAGAACAAATTCAGTTATGGTTACTGTGAATAATCTTCTCCAAATGTGACTTGTTAAGGTATTATTTTACTCCTGAAGGAATATTATGCAGAATGAAGGATGTAGAGCCTCTACATTTTATGTCCTTGGAAAAGGCATAGGCTTCATTTTATGTATATAGAGTCGGCACATTCAATCTGTTGTACTGAAGAAAGATAGCAGAAAATATATATAGGCATTTTCTTTCTCTTTCTCTCCTACTTCAACCAGTAATAAAATAAATGTGGGGGCAAGTTCCTATCTGTCATTGTTTCGTTTGAATTGTAATTTTGAATATGCTGCTACCTCAAAAATTATCATGTAATTTTCTTTCCACTCCCCACTCCATTTTGTGGGGTTGGCAGAGAGAGACAGGGATAATATACATATCAATTATCTTCAACTCACTCAATATTGCTCATCCAACATACCACATTTTCTAATACATTTTTTTAAACCTCAATTAATAGTGGATAATATTTATTCAATATTACAAATTAGGGGACACGGTACATGATGTTCTACAAAATTTGTTCTAAACTAGTTTTTGGTTTTCAAAACTAATAATGCATTAAATATTATATTTTCTAGGACTACTTTAAACAATACTCTATGCAATTACACTTACTGGGAGTAACATGAATGGAATAATTTATTTATTTATTTCAATTTTTTTTAGTGTTTACATTCTACATGCTAAATTTAATACGTATATATTTCAATATTTTTAGAAGACTCGTTTAGCGTTGTTATTCATTAAAAAATCGTTTGAGAAATAGTAGCCAACAATAATTTGAAAATAATTTATTTTAAGAATTATAAAATAGAAAAAGAATTGCATCTTAGAAAAGACTGCAACCCAGAAACAAATTATGGTAAACATCTTATATTTAATTTGCTTTTATGATATATACATAATTCTCGTGGATTTACCTTTGCACTTGAAACTAAAAATGTTGTAAAATTCACGACTACAAGAACAAAGGCGTTCCAAGAAAATAAAGAGAACATGAAAACGACTAAGGAAGATAAAATATATGTTCATAGAATTTAGTTTGTCAGTCACATGTACAGTGTCTGTAAATTATATCCAGTAATAAGATTAATCAATAATCTTTAATTATCAAATCAATATAAAAACTATTAGAAAGACAAATAAATTATACTTCAATTAATCTAGAAATTATACAAAATACAATTATCTATAAAAGAATATAATATTTTGTTAAAAATAGAGAATAATTAATTATTTAATGTATATGTTTAGATTTCTAATAAGAATAATTACATTATACACACATATACATATCCGTACATACATGTATATAATTCGTCTCTGATTGTGCTATGCATAAATGTTTCATAAGCATAAAATTTCAGTACAAGATTACAATCATGCTGTCTTCTGTTGTTAAAAAGGCAAAGAACGATGTGGGCACTTATCTTGTGTCCCAAAAATTCTTTCAACTAATTATGTCCCCTAAGCTAGAGTCAAGATTTGAGTAAAACATACAAATGATTACAAGTTAAAAGTGGCAACAAGCCAAAGAATTTGTAGTGTGCATTAGAAAAATCATCATGCATGGTAGCATTTTGGTTGGAAAAATTTGTAGCTAATTGCAATCCAATCCACATTCCTCTAGAATTGGCCCACTTGACTTTGGTAAAAATGGATCAATTTTGACCCACAAGACAGAAAAGAAAGTGGCAAGAAGGATTGCCCAAACAATAACAATGGTAGGAGTCCTGTTATGCCTACCTACCATGCCTTTGAGGAATGGATACAAATGAAGAATCACCCACAAAGAAAACAAGAGTTTACCAAGCAGAGGCCCCCAAGCCTCAAAGCCAATGTTTATTGCATTTGAGATTCCAGCAACCACAGCAATTATGTTCAGTATCAGCAATGTTGTTGGTATGATCAATAAAGTGGTCCAATTCAATGCAAACATGTCAGAATCCTTCTCATCATCTGCTCTTGATGTCACTATGAAGTTTGTATTTACACCTCCCAAGACCTTAAATATCCCCAAGAACACTGCAAGAAAATGTGCTGACACACCTCCAATCACCCAAAATTGCTCATTTCTCCACCATTCATCAACTGTCACACCACTCCATCTCATCTCTAACACACTTGTGGTGAAAATGCAGAAGAAAAGAGACACAAACCACATACCAGCTGTATTGCTGATCTGCAAGGCCAACAACAATATTGATAACAAGCACGCAAATTGATTTTATTTTGCAATATTATGGCAATAAAAAACGTAGAAACCATTTGTAACTAACTTCCTAATTTATCTGGACATCAGGTAGCACTTCCAGAAAGCATATGGTCAAGCAGATTTCAAATTTTTTTATTTTGAAACATTCTGTCTAAGGTTTTTTGAAGTTGATTGGATTAAAGTCAACATTAATAGAATTGCTAGAAATGTTCTTAGTTTTAAGGTATTTTTAGGAGCAGCTAAGGGAATATGGGAGTAATTTTTCTATTTTCTTGGGAATTCAACATGTTCTTTAATAATATTTTCTCATAATTGATGGATTTTGAGATGAAGTCTAACTGAGATGTAAAAATCCATTATGTTTAACATGAGTTTAATAAAAAAAGAACTTTCTAATTAACTAACTAATCATGTCCTTTATTTTCAATCATAGCATGAATATAGAAAATTGAACTGCTCTTTTGGCTAAAAGGAAGCTTCATACCTCCAATCACCTGCCAAGACCATATGTAACTAACTTCCTAATTAACCAACTAATCGTGTCCTTTATTTTCAATCATAACTTGAAATTAGAAAATTGAATAACCCTTTTGGCTAAAAAGAAGCTTCATACCTCAGGAATGATAAATTTGCCAGTGAGCAAGCAAACAGCAGGTAGGGTACAATATACCACCAAAGGTATTGATGTCCATGGATATACTATGGCATTTATGTAAGAAATGCGTTGTAACCACTTTAGCCCTCCTCCATATCCATACCAAAGAGGGCAATGTTTACTCATGAATATTTCCATTGATCCAAGGGCCCATTGAAAGACTTGTTGCAAACCATTAGAAAGGTTTCTTGGGGAAGATACTTTAAATCCAGGTCTTTGAGGAATACTATATATAGATCTCCATCCATGACAATGCATTTTAAAACCTGTCAATATATCTTCTGTAACTGAACCATAGATCCACCCAACCTGACAAATTCAATAACAAATTTTTGGAATGTTTAGATGAACTTTTGTATAAGCACTTAGAAAGAAAAATAGGAAGAAAAACTAAACTTAACTTCTTCACTGATACCTCTTTTCCCCATTCTGTTTTCTCTTCATAGCCACAACTAATGACATGTATTGCTTCTGTAAGCTGAGAAGCAAGGTTTCCATGTTTGAGTGTCTCACCTTCCACCAGTTGAGTAGATGCAATAAAGATAGGAGATTGTCCAAATTTCTTGGCAAACTTTGGATTTGAAATGGGAGCTAATGTTTCATCTTCTTCTGTTCCTACATTCAAGATTTTACTTGTTTATATTAGACAATGATTTATAAAATCATTTGGTTCCTGTTTCATAAGCTTCTTCATATATTCTTCCAAAGAACAATTGAAAAGTAAAGTGTTCATTTTCATCTTGGCGTAACCGTTATTATGATGATATGTATGACAAGGCTTATAAGAAAATTAAATATAATTTGCAGGCAAATACTAAATGTGCAATGTTTATCTTCAGTAATATGTTCAATCTATTTCAGAGCACCTTCAACTATTGATGCTTCAGAATGTACTTTACTGTGACTGTTTTCCATTATCTCAGACTTTGGTTTCTTTAACTTCTTCTTCTTCTTCCCCATACAACAACACCACTTTGGCCAACAATTGCATGTCTTGGTTGGAGGCTTCTTTTTTCTTGGAGGATCAAAACCATAAAGTGCTTGCCTTCTAAAGACACATCCTGTTCCAACATATGTAGGTCCTTGTATACCATCCAAGCCTTTCATGTTAATCTAAAAGAGAAGAGAGATAGTTTATTACAACTCCATTTATAAGGGAAATTTAAAGAAATAATTCAGTTCTTCTTAGAGCATTCATACATCTAAGAATCCATTTGTTTGATTGGCATGTTGCTCAATACCATCAAATCTCTGTGAGAACTGGACATAGGAGACCCTTTTTCCTACTACTGGATCCATCATGAAACACATTGCCTCTCTTACAACCTTGCTATTGTTGATGTAATGATCATAGTCCAAGTTCAACACAAAAGGTGCATTGGAAAGCACTGCAGACACTCTAACCTGTTTGATGGAATAGTCAAGGTAGAGATATATCAGATTTTCACTGATGTCAACTGAATAACTGCATAAAATTGTAGAGCTTTATCAAGCTTCTGTTCCTCTTCCTTATTTTTTGTGTTGCTTACCAATGCATTCAATGCTCCTGCTTTTTTCTGGTGATTGAACTTTGGCCTCTTTTCTCTAGAAACATATATCAAGCGTGGTAATTCCTTGCCATCCGTGTCATATCCCCCATTTTCTCCAAGAAAAACCTGAGAAAGAATTGGCATTGACAATCCAAGAGCTAATTATACAAAAATCCTTTACAAGATCAACACATATTCCATTTACTCTTGATTTATTACTAACCTGTATCATTCCTGGATGATCATGAACATTATTTCCTGGCCATGGGGTTCCATCTTGCATTGTCCACCCTTCTTCTGGGACCTTCCTAGACTTTGCAACTAGAGAGTTAATTCTAACTCTAAACTCTTCATATTCTCTCTGTAATATAGTGAAAATCACTACTTATCATATAACAAGAAGATTCATTGAATAAAGTATCCAAGTGTTGCTGACACTTTTACCTTCATTGCTCTTCTCTCTTTCACAAATGATGGGTGCACCTTGTCATTTAGGTAGTTTATCTTCTCACCAAAGTAACATTCAGGCGCTCTTGGCTCAATGCTAAACTTCTTACAAAAAGGAACCCATTTCTTTGCAAATTCACAAGTTTCAGATAAAGCTTCAAATGTTAACATTGCTGCCCCATCATCAGATACATAACATGACACCTTTTCAGCAGGGTAATCCATGGCTAGAATGGAAAGAACTGAGTTTGCAGTCACAAGAGGAGGCTCTTTTAGTGGATCCACTGTCATTATAAATACATCAATTTGAGAAAGTTGAGAAGGTTTCCCTTCCTTTTCATACCTATAAGTAGAAGTACATTAAAATTTGTTAATAAACTTGCAAAGAAACATCACATAAATCATATATCAATGATCAATCATTTAATATATGTTTATTTGTCCTGAAAGAAAGCACAAGAGATACAGCATTATATATATGTTTGTGGAAATATATTTTGTAGATTACTTGCCTCAAGGAAAGCCTATCCAGATAAGTTTCTCTCATGACTGGAAGCCACTTTGGGAACTGGTCTAGAATCCATGAAAGAGTGAACCAGATTTCACAAATTATTGACACTAGCCACAAAGCATAGGCATGTTCAACAGGGTGCACAAGTCGGTAATGGAAGAAGAATCCAAGAACAACTAGCCTGATTACTATGACCATTCTGTAAGGGTTAATTTGACTTGATGGAACAGACAACTTTCTTGATAATGGCTGTCTTCCTTCATCCATTCTGATCAAAATAAGAAACATATATAATCTGATCATAAAGTAATCTTATATATGTATATGTATAATATTATCATTTTGTGTGTGTTTGTGTGTATAAAGACTAATCAATTTATTGGACAGAACTTCTTATGTACTGATAAGGCTATTATCTGTTGAGAGGTTCTATCACTTTAGTTCTTGAAAGTAATAAAACTATAAAAATGTCTCTGGAAATTGCAACCTAGTTGAAAATTCAAACATTCTGTGACTTTAAGTGAAAACAGTAACATGATTTTAAGAATAGTTAAATTTAAGGACTGAAGTGATAATGTATAGACTTGTTTTGATTTTTCTTACTTCTAAATATTACAGTGTCTTATCTTAGAGGAACCAAAAAAGTAGTTTAATCTTATTTTAATGCTGAGGGAATTCTAGAAAAACACTTACATGAGGAATTCGGTGTCATCATCTACAAGGTTGTTTGGATCTTCCTTGTCATTTTCTTTTGTCAGATTACCAAGTTTCATTTGTCTTTGCTTCCATATCTCCATTCTTTCCTTCCATGCAACACTTCCATAGCCATAAGCAGCCAGGTCCTTGGAAGGATCCATGGATCTTGCTTGCAATGGAACCATCTCTTTGCCCAATGTGGTTGAACTTGAAGGAACCAAAGCATTATGTTCTTCAGAAGCTTCTTCATCCTGTTCCTTGATAAGCACGTTGCATGCATGCAAAAGATGTAAAAGTAAGAATTTAGAACCAATAATGTCTCTGCTTATATTTTTTGTTATATGACAAAGAGTTAAACTTATTAGTACTGTTTTTATCTAACTGTTAGCATAAGGTATATTTGGTGTATTTTGTTAATAACAAAATTATTTGTAATCAATTATCTTAAAATCGAAATATATAATGTAGACGTGCATTGGCAACATATATATATATATATATATATATATATATATATATATATATATATATATATATATATATATATATAATACATTTATTGATTTTATATTAACTATTAAATTTAAAACACATACATAGTCAACATTTTTTATCTGAATATACATATACAGTAATATAGTTATATCTTATATTATTTATATAAGAAAATGCTAATTATACTATCATTCAATTTTTGTTAAAAAAATTATACTAGAGAGTTTCCACTCTAATATGAATTTGTTAGCAGATGATTATATTTTGTATAACTAGAGTTATGGTATACTTAATTTCTCTTCAATTCGTTTATCTTTTTTCTCTTCTTTGTTTGTCATTTCTCTCTTTCTTTTGTATCACTTTAGTTATCATAGTTCTTTTTCTCTCTTATTTTATCTTTCTCTTCCAAAATCGAGAATACAATATTAGGTCAAATACATATGACCAATTAGTTTAAATACTTAGATAAAATTAATTGTTTTTCCAAGAATATATTCCTTAAACACCATTATTATTATTTAATATATATATATATATATATATATATAATAGGATTCATTTGTATAATGAAAAATCTTAAAGAAAACTCAGTGTAATGTTTGAACAAAACCACCACCATTAAAATTAAACATTACCTCATGAGACATGGTCGTTTTCAAATCTTGTTTATCATCAAAATCTTCTTCATTCTCCAAGTCATCAATATCATCATCATCATCCTCTTCTTCATCCCCCTCAACCCTAGCACACCCTGCAACACTCAAGCCATGCATGCACATCAGCAGAGATAGAAGACCGTCTAAACATGCCCTAAATAACCATACTTATACCTTTGAGACGCTTGAATCTTGTTTTACATTGAGGGCACACATGGTTTCCCTCCCTACGTTCATACTCATAACAGCTTTTGCAAACAGGAAAAGCACACTCGTTGCAGGCCACAAAGAGCTCACCATCTGCATTAACCCCTATGTCATCTCCACATAGTTCACACCTTTTTCCATCTAATTCTTTCAACCTTCTTTGCTGCACCACACCATCATGATTAAGTTCATATGCACAACCAAATGTTACAACTTCTCTTCAGAAAACACACTTATGTTACTATACTAATCAAAAGTTTTAATCTGTTAGCATTTCCACTGTTCAAAAGGTGACATGTAAGAGTAAAATAAGTGATTTACACACAAAACTTTGAAAGCAACCTTACATATATGGTTAGTGATATGATCATATAATCAAATTATAATATATATGCAGATTTCAAACTTCATTTACCACTCCATCTTGACGTATGATAATGAATTCATTGCTGTTATGAGAGCCTGCAACCAACCCTAAATTGGTTTCCATTTAGAGACAGATCATGCAGATACCTCTCTCTCTACCTTACCATATTTCTGATCACAGTATAGCACAGTGCATGTTTCCTCTATTGATCATGATATATATGTTCAGATTAATCCCTTGCCTTTCAACTCAAGGAAGACACAAAATCCACTTTACTTGATCAAGAGAGAGAAGCACCTTTAGTTATTCCTTTTGAGCCAAAACAGACAAAAAAAAAAGTTAGAAATATTATTCTTTTCTTCTCTTTTGTTTCAGCTTGATCTCACTCTCTTTTTCTCCGCCATCACCCTTTTTTTTTTCATCTGTAGTTCCGCCACAAAGCTTTTGCGTCATCATCTGACAAAAAGAAAAACAAAATCTAAGGGTCTTTGCACATGTCTCCTTGAATAGCTTGCCACCTTCATCAACGTGTCATTTTCTGTGTGTCATGCTTAATTATGTACAACAATTCTAATCCATAGAGAAAAACAACAGAGTCCACTATATATGCATTTGCTTCTAACGTGAAGACATGTTCATAAGAAAAAAAGGGTTTCATTCAACAGTGTTATTCGTTTTGTTGATTCTTTTGATCGCCAGGTAAACTTGGAGTTTTATTTTTCTAATGTATAAAAGATTGCATTAAATGTTATATTGTATTTAAATTTAGTTTTATTTTTTATACATATCATTCAAACACCATATGCACATATTTATTTATTGATCATTAATTGCCTTATTGATTTATTTGTCTAATATTTGATTGAGCTTCGAAAAATTATATATCTTTTACAAGTATACTTTCGTCAAACTAATACCAACTTTGGAACAAAAAATATTATTTAAGTACTCATTATATGTACAACACCAAACATTAATCAACAATAAAAATTGTTATTTTTAACTAAAAATATAAAAAAGGTATATTTTTTATTATTTCTACATCATTAAAGACATAATGTGCTGAATTAAAAAAATAAAAATGATACTCGATAATACTATTTGTTGATTTAAATTTTAATAACATCACTTTTAAGCTTTTAGAGAAATCGTTTTTTTTTTTCAAATGATGTTTGATAACATTCCAAATTCAATTTGAAAATAATTAATTTTATTTAGATAAGAAAGATACTTTTCAAATGTAATTATATGTAGTTTTAGTCCAAAATAATCGTATTCACCATCACAAAATCAATTAAAAAACAAAAGAAAATTGTTATAAATGATTTTGCGAAACACACAGGTTCATTAGTTAAAAAAGTTCTAAGCTCATGGTAAATTAAAAATAGGGTTGTTATTGCATAACACTACAAGAAAAATGTTGTTTAGAGACTAATTTTTAGTTAACAAATAAAATGGTTACTAATTGTTACCAAACTAGTGACCTGATTAGATTTTGATTGCTAAATCACTACAAAGTAAAAGTAATGATTGGATTTGGTGACCAATTAAGTCAAATAATTGGTATCTAACATTAGCTACAAGATTTTAGTGACCTATACCATTAAATTATAAATTAGTCTCTAACTTAATTATATATCAATTTAGAATCTAATGACATAGGTCACTAAAATTTTGGTATCTAATGTTAGATATCAATTATTTGATTTAATTGGTCACTAAATTCAATCATTACTTCTATTTGTTAGTTATTTAGCAACCAAAATTTATTTTGGTGAATATTTTGATCATAATTAGCAACAATTTTATTTGATAACTAAATATTGATCTCTAAATAACATTTTTCTTATAGTGAAAGTGATGGTAATAAGCAATGATAGCTAGTATTGCGTGTGTGAGTATTATATTTTGTTACTTTCATAATTAACTTGTTATATTCAAATCTTAAAGATTATGTTATATTTTTTAACAAGCACATGGTTAATTCAGGAAAAAAAATATTAGAGAAGCTACCCAATTTTGGCATTTGGCTATTAGGTAAATGTCTAGGCTTACCTTTACAATCACATTAACCCTTACACAAGCAAAAGTTCAAGATCCAACCATGCTCGCTTCATCAGTTATTTGGCCTCTTAACTCATTCTAAAGTTTCTGTTTTGACACCGGACTTGGATAATGTTATAGAATTAAAAAAAAAAATCTACTTTGACAAAATATATTAGTAGGTTAATTATTGTATTCATGAAACTTTTAAGTATTTATAATTGTTTAATATTAATGACTTATAACCTCTTTCATTGTTTTTAGAACAAACTTTGAATTTGAGAGTTTGAGTTCATATGAAACAAATCTTCTATAATTATAAAATGGAGACAATTTTGACTGGCTACTATACCTTTAAAAATATAAAGATAAGTCTTTTTTTAAAAAAAAAAATATGATATATTCGTAGAGACATCAAAAGTATTTGTTCAAGGTGAAATTCAAATATACTTTATTCATGTACTTGATAAATAATAGATTGAATAACTAAAAAGAAAACAAAGAATAATAGAGTTTAAGAAATAACATAAGAGAAAGAGAGAAAACAAAATTGTATATGATTATTTGAAATTGACTTTTACAAGAAATTCTAGATGTTTATTCTATAAAAGTTTGTTGCCATAAGAAAGTGACAATGGTATAAAACTTACGGATATCCAAAATCTTTATCGAGTATTTTATATATTAATAACCCCTTACAAACTCAATGAGGTTAAAAATTAGAAATAAATTCAACAACATTGAGTTTGGAACATAAAAAAGAATCGAGTAGGAGAAAGATCTTTACTAAGAGTATCAATCCATTGATTTACAATAAGAATGTAATAACTTGAAGCTTCTTAGATAAAATTTTCTCTTTCACAAAGAAGATATTCATTTTCATGTTTAGTTATGGAGTGAAGAATTGGATTATGAGTAAACACTTTGATTATCATAATACAATGCTGAGAGAAATAAAATTCTCTTTGACAAAAAAAATATAAATTTTCATATGTTTAGTTATGGAGTAAAAAACTTAATTATGAGTAAATGTCTCAAAACTATGATTATAATAGTACAATGCTGAAACAAGACAAGGAATTGATAATTTGTTTTTATGTTCAATATAAGCTAGGAAACAATATTTAGCTTTCTTGAAATATGTAATAACAACCATTTGTTTCTTGTAGCACCAAGATTCTAAGTTTGGATCAAAACACTTAGATTGGAACATTAATTATCAATATTAGAGACCTAATCAGAATAATAAAGAACTTTAATGAAAAAAAGATTGTGAAGAAGGATAGCTCGAAAATGTAAACCATGACGAATATATCTATTTAAGTATCTCAAAATATGCTTAACAACTATTCAACGAGAATTCATAGGATTTGTCATAAACTAACAAATTTACATCATAATTCAACTCTAGTTATGTAATAGTAACATATTGAAGAACATCAACTGCTTTATAAAGAGTAGAGTCATTAACTAATTGTGAGTTTACAATGAGTTGTTATAAAAGATGACACATATTGAGCTTCATCCTTCTTAATGTTTTGCCAAACTTAAATTTGAAAATTAAATTTACCAAATGTAAGGAAGAAAAAAAAATATTATTACTAGTGACTTCTAAATGGAAGGATAACTATATACTTTCTTTTCCAGAATATTAGATATTTAGATTTTAAAAAAATAAAAGAAAGTAAAGAGAATGATTGTTGATTACTCTTCATCAACATTTTCCAATTTAAATCTATGTTAAAAGTACTTAAAATTATTATATTATTTAATTGTGTATTAATTATTTGATTTTATTGTATATCTTGTATAGCTATTTTATATATATATATATCCACATATGAAGAATAAAACAATTAAGTTTAAAGTTTTTTATATATTTCAATATTTTTAATTAAATTTCTATAAAAAAAAATTCATTTTATCGAGTGTACAAAATCTTCATACTTTTTAATTCAATCTCTATCATCAACTATCAACTACAATAAATTTGATTTACCCTCTTATGTACAATACTACAAATTTAAATAATAAGAAAAAAAGCTTTAAGATCTTAATTATTGTTACCAAATAATATTGTTTCATGTTTCCATATGATTAATTTAATTTTTGTTGTAACATTTAAAAAAAATTAAACGATGTCATTTTTGACAAAAAAAAAATTGGAATTGTAGAGATTTAATTATCAAAGTTCATGGTGTTATGTTCAAAGTTTCAAAATCAAATTCACTTCACTTAAATAAAATATAAAATCAAAGATATTCAATTATTGAAAAATATAAAATTTTTGAATATTTAATACAATAAAAATTATTAGAGATTTAATTAAAAAATATCCATATAAAATATTTAAAATTAAATTATGTTATATTTTATTTCATGTAGAAACCTCAAACATGATGTAAAATTAAAAAAAAAAACTCAATTCAAAAATAGAAAAATTTTAATTACACATTGGAATGAATTTTTTTAATAGAGATTCAATAAAAAATATTCAAATTAATAAGAAGCATGAATCTTAATTAAACCTTAAATTAAATTTTATATGTATTTCAAATGTTAAAAATCTTTAATTTGATATTTTATTTGATTTTACATAGTATATTTTTAATATTATACTGTGTTTTTAACCATTAAAATAATTTTATTGATATTACAGTGTTATAGTTTAATGAGTAGGTAAAGAGAGAAGTAAGATTCCTAAGCCAACTTCCTAACTTGAAAAGTACAGGTTAGTTATTTTTGTGAAATTTAAGAAAAAAGAACAGTGAAAAGGTTGAAAGTTTTAGAAGTTAGTAGAAAAAAGAACAGAGAGATGATTCAGCATAAGAGCACACCACATGTGACTTCTCAGCATCCTTAAACCAAACCAACCAACCAAAACAAATTTCTTCATCACTTTCATTCTGCATTTTCTCATTTCTGCATATTCTCTTATACCATGGCGGATAATCCAAGTGCATGGTGGGAGTCCTGGGTCGGAGAGGCTCTCACCACCCTTCACTCCCTCAAAGTCCTCCGATCTCTCAGACCCATTTGCCTCCGCACCTGCTCTCCCCACCTCTGTGACGCCGCATTCCAGGTGTTCGATGAAATGCAGCACTGGGACCGCTCCTCTGTTGAAGTGGAAATTGCGGAGTCCACATTCAGTAGATGGATGCATGACACTCCAAGTGCCGGTACCCTTCAATCTTCGCCCGTTTTCTGAAAGCAGAAAAAAAAAAAAAATGTGTTTTTGATACCTCAAGCTTTTGTGAAACTTGGTCTTAATCCTTCCGTTTCCTGGTCAATGAACAAGTCCTCCCTTTGTGAAACTTGAAGTTCAAAAAATACCAAATCCGCATTTTTTCTAGAGTTTGTGAATTAATGCATGGATTTAAAAGCATAAAGACCGAAACCAAGTTTGTCTAAAAGTTCATGCACTAAAAAAAAGACACATTTTGCTAATCAATTTTTTCTTTTTTTTTTTTTTTTTTTTTTTTTTTTTTTTTTTTTTTTTTTTTTTTTATGTTTCACTCGTTCGGTAAGGTAGAATTGAAGTTATACCCTCAGTTTATTTCTTAAAAATTAATAAACATAAATTTTTAAGCTCCTGAGATCATTAAACGGTTGTTGTTTTACTCCTAAAATTGCGAAAACAAAGACTGAAAGGTTATTCATATATATTTCTTCAATTAAAGGAACTTTAGATTCCACTAAGTTTTGCTCTTCTGCATAAATGCAGTTTCACCGATGTTTTCGAGTATATTGAGCATGTGTTTAGTTCCGATTGCTGACAGTCCTACTGAAATTCTCTTGGGTAGGTGATGAGATTGTTTGTAGTGCGGCTGGTGGTGATGACGAAGCAGAGGCATCTTATGAGAAGTTTAAAAAATTAATTTTGTTTTCTGGAAATGATTATCTAGGCCTGAGTTCCCATCCGACTATTGGAGAGGCTGCTGCAAAGGTGTGCTTATGAATTTTGAATGAGTTTAGTGGTCTTTTTTCTTGAGTTATGGTCTATGAGTCTTTGTTTCTTCTGTATTCTTAGCCTTGGCTTGAATTCGTTGCCTTAGTGTTCCTTCTTGTGAATCAGGCAGCCCAGGAACATGGTATGGGACCAAGGGGTTCTGCTCTTATTTGTGGTTATACCAATTATCATAGGCTACTTGAGTCGAGCCTCGCAGACTTGAAGAAGAAAGAGGTAATGACCGGCTTGCAAGATTTACTTAAACTGTTCTGGTTTTGGTACTAGCTCTGTTTTTTTTATCTTAAATGAAGAACAATGATGATAAAATTTTCCGGCCTCTCAGACCCACCTATTGTCTAATGAATTGAAGAAAGGACCCAAATGATGATAACAAGTCTGGATTATATGAAATGCTGACTCAGTTTTGCTTTAAAATCCATGCTATAGGATTGCCTTCTTTGTCCCACAGGGTTTGCTGCCAATATGGCCGTGATGACGGCAATAGGAAGTATTGGTACTCTCTTAGCTGGGAATAGCATACCTTCAGAGGATGAAAAGATCGCTGTCTTTTCTGATGCATTAAATCATGCATCAATAATTGATGGCATTCGTCTTGTTGAGCGACAAAAAAGTGTAAAGGTTTATATATATAAACATTGTGACATGTCCCACCTCAATATGCTATTGTAGGTTTTACCTTTCCTGAAATCTGCATATTCGCCTCTTTTTTCCCTTCTGGTTGTCACTCAATATGTTGACATTGTCATTGATGATTTTAACAGATCTAATTGCAGAATGAGGAAGAAAGTAGTGGTGACTGACAGGTTAGTCATTGTGCTACTTGGAAAATAGAAAATTCTATGGTTATACATCCACGTTGTTATATTCATATATTTCCTCAAACAGCCTAAACAATATTTGCATGTCGTGGAATTAACTGAATAAATTTGTCCTTCTTATGCAGTCTTTGGTGTTGGCAAATTTATAAAGTATATTTAATGAATAATTTGTTTATGGTTTATATGCTTGATTTTTCTCGTAATTTGCTTTATATGCTTCTTGTTGACAGCAGTTAGTTGATAGTGATTGATGTTGATGATTTTTCTTGAAAATATATTTGATTAGGAGGGTTCCTTTAATTTTTTAAGATTAGATTTTCATAAGAATTTGTAAGTAGTCGTTTGGGGTTGGTCCCTGATAATTCTTCCGGGTAACTTTCTAATTGGGGGAATAAAGCATGGAATAATTGCCTTGTTCATCTCTGTCTTAGACACGCACACACAGAGTTCATATCACTATATTTATTTCTACCTAAACGAGATAATGAAGCAAATCAAGTGCTTTATTAGAAAATTCTAATGTGTTGTGATAAAAAAACGTATGTTTGGTTTTTCTTTATTATTTTATCCTTCACCATAATTTACATCCTCCTTGTTAAAGAGAGGCATAATTGGTCATTTGTAAATAATTTCAATTTCTGGACTAGAGAATTACTTGTGGATATTGATTGAGATGCTATGCTATCCTATTTCTAATTATTTATTTATATTTCTGATGACAGTGAACTTTAGCAATACTCTGCAAATAATTTTCCATACGCGTTATAGTTCATCCATTTTTTGCAGCTTGTTTAGCATGGATGGAGACTATGCTCCTATGGTTGAGCTTGCCGACCTTCGCAAGAAGCATGGCTTTTTGTTAGTCATTGATGATGTAAAACCTCTTGATATTTTTCAGCAAATGTCTTTTTTTTTTTTTTTTTTTTTTTTTTTTATTTTTTTTTTTTTTTTTTTTTTTTTTTTTCTTTATGAAGACTATTTATTGAAAGCTACTATGTACCTGAATTTGATCTTTGGGTTAAGACTTATTGGCAGCTTACGATAATAATCACAATACAGTTATAGCATTATATTATTTGTTGTAGAAAGCAATAATCACCCACTCTGCCACATATGTTGTTTTCCTGATTGAATATTGATGTCATAGAATTGGCTTCTCCTTGCTACAAACAAAGTCTTAACTATGAACTATCACAATAAAAATGTGTATGTCCAGGCTCATGGAACATTTGTTTGTGGCAAAAATGGTGGTGGTGTTGCCGAGGAGTTCAACTGTGAGAAGGATGTGGACATTTGCATTGGTACACTAAGTAAAGCTGCTGGCTGCCATGGAGGATTTATAGCATGCAGGTAACTATGAGTTCACTTGCTCGTGAAATTAGTTTCTGCACAACACTAGCACAAAATATATTATGTTTTGTCAACAGTTCACCAATGACTTTTGCTATTGTGTGAATTCTTATAGCAAAAAGTGGAAACTGTTAATACAGTCAAGGGGTCGTTCATTTATATTTTCAACTTCTGCGCCAGTTCCAGTTGCTGCCGCTGCTTTTGGTAAGCTCCAGTGTTCTACATAAATTGAAATACTCAGATTGCACTCTGTGCTTTTGTTATTAGTTCCTATTTCTATGTCTTTACTACTTGCTCTCGTCATTCATATTTATCAAGTTGATAAGTGCTAGCAACACATTTTGTTTGTAAGACAACTTTTTGATACGCTCTTTATTTGTTCATTAGAAGTGTTTGAAAACTATAAAATCATTGGTGGAAATTTATTAATAAGGAATGAGACTCACAACTCTGTGATTCTCAATGATTTTTTTACCGATAATAAAAAATTGGTTTTGTAATGTATTAGAGACTGCATTGGTAGCATTTCTTTTGTTAAGTTATATCCTTATACGGTGTAGTCCTATGTGTGATACAATTATTATCTAACATTTTCACTTCTAACATCATCCAATAATTTAGAGGAATAACGTTATTTTCTGTTTTTCTTAAAAGCCAAAAAATGTCATATTATTAATAACACTATTTGCTTGAGTATTGCACTTACAAAATTGCTCTGCTATAGATTGTTAAACTCTAATAGAAAATGTTAAATTAGGACAATTTTAGATGGTTAAACTAGACTTAGTAATTTCGAACCGAAACTCGGGAAGAATTTTTTGATATACCCATAGTTAAATTGATCTTCTACCTTTCTTGGATTATTTGTTTAAAGATCAAAAATATTTTTTCACTTCTTTTGCTATTGCTCTCCATGCCTTGCGGAAATTATTTATTTGCTAAAAGCATGATGCAATTTTCCAGCTGCGGTTAAAGTGGCAAAACTTGAGACATGGCGTAGAGAGGCTCTTTGGAACCGGGTGAAAGACTTCCACTTACTTACGGGAATCCCTGTCACAAGTCACATTATATCCCTGATAGTAGGCAGTGAAGACAAGGCACTTCGAGCGAGCCGGTATATTTCTCTCCATGAACAAACCCTTTAGCTTTATTCTTTCTATGTACTCAGACTATTAATAATTCTTTCTTGTATCAATCAACCTCTTCCAGCATGTTTGGGAAAGATTAATTATGAGAAAATAATATTCTTTTTGTTTTTTAATAGCTGACAGGTTATTTTTCTTCAGCTTCACAAGCTGATCATGAAGGCATTGTAATACTAAGCTTTTTCAGTGTTTCTGGAGCAGGTATTTATTGCAATCTGGCTTCCACGTGACTGCAATCAGACCACCTACCGTGCCTCCAAATTCATGCAGGTTTGTATCTTTTTATGCGATTATGAATAAACCTCCAGATTTTTTATCCACATTGTTTGGGTTGGATGTTTAGTCTCTAAGACACTTGGCCATTAACTTTACAAAAAAGTCATTCATTTTAGTCATTTTCTTCACCTTAGTATCATTTTTCACTAAGAATTATTATTAAAGTGAAAAGTGTTTTGCAAAGTTTTAAGATCTCAAGGATTTATTTGGAGATATTACTATGGCTATGGTATATTTACATTTATTACAATCTCAAAAACTGATTATGTTATTTATTTTTAGGCTGCGAGTGGCTCTAAGTGCAGTCCACACAAGGCAAGATCTGGAAAACCTCGCAGCTGCACTCTCACGTTGCATCAATTTTCAAGACACCCAAATATATGGCTGCAATGGCTATGCAAGACTATAGCTAGCTCTTGATTTTTTTCAGGATGAATTGCATCATCATTGATTGTAACTGTATTAGAATCAAGTACCACCTTGGTGCCCCCCTTAGCAGTTCAGTTTAATTACAGTTCTTTTTGGAGTGGTAGTTCATCTCCTCATATTATGTCAAAATGACAAGCTATTTTTATCAACATCTAGATGAATATTGTTAAATTATGCTGATATTTGGATGTACTAAATTTTGATCAACGTTTAGTCTAGGATCTCTATTTTTAATACAATCATTTAGTCATGCATAATCACATCATTATTAAATGACTTTATCATGAATAGTGTGGTATTTGAAGAATATTCTTTTTATTTCATGATTCCAAGACAGCCTCTGAATTTGGTCTAAAATAACTATTTTCTACCAAATAAAATTTGGATGACACATTAATGAAATGATCCGCCTAATCCAGCTTTTCTTTTCACTTTTCCTTGTTGCAAGAGCTTCTAATTAGAATTGGAAGCGACTCTCTCTTCTTGCAAGTGTTAAAAACCTATTAAATAATTAAACTGGAAGAGAGTTTGTTCAACCACAACAACTATTACATTTGTCATGCAAATGAGATTTTGCCTAATTTTTGTGTATATTTTTTTTCTTTATCTGTTTATCGATTTTTCTTGTAATCTTTTTTTACCTTATAATATTTTCATCTTAATCTGAAAAATAGCGTAAGAATATCGCTGCTCGTTCTATATCGACGGAACATGTTTCAAAAATGTAGACAAGGAAAACTTTTGTAGTTTTTAAACAATATTACCTTTTAATAATTACAAATAATTTTTTATTTAATAAAATAAATAACTAAATAACCTCTCTCTCTCTCTCTCTCTCTCCTAAACAATAACTACATAACTTTTTTTTTTCTTAAAAATAACCACCATATATTATTTTAATGTTATTTTTACAAAACTATATATATTTCTAAATTCTATTATTTTAATTTCTATTAAAAATGTATTATACTTTCAAAATGCAGATATTTTTTAATTACATTTTTTTATTATAACAGAAAAAATAGACACAATGCTTGCTTGCCTGGATGTGTTTTCACTTAGAAATACACTAAAAATTCAGTGAGAATATAAATATATAAAGGAATCAATTTGAAATCTCAATGTTTGACCAAGATGAAAACAAAACACCTATCACTTTCCACATATATCATCCATAGTAATGCAGGAATTTCCACAACAACTGCTTACACAGGGATTAATTATAACACCATTTCCAAAACAACTTGCTCATGCAAATCCAAGATGTTGTGCAGTTTCTTCCTCTTTTGTTGACCACCAATCACCTTCTTTTTCTGGTGCCTTGTATAGACTCAAAAGGGCATTCATTCATGTGCATGGAAATCTCTCTTACCACTTTCAACTGGGTCCATCATTGCCTTATGTTTTCTTGAAGTTTTTGGTTATAGTAGTAGCCATCATTCATCATTACACTCACGTGGTTGCATGTGCAGAAGAATTGGAACGAAATGTAATGTAAAAATTACATTCCCACACCACTTGAATCAACTTTTCAATTCTGAGTCTAAAATGGTAACTGTCATGAAGCAATAACTGTGACAACAACAATAACTTGCATGGTCCTGCAATATGCAATGACCCTTTTGCTTTTCTTCCTCGTGTTGTTGGTTTTTCATGCTACGTTCTCTTCTTTTTCTGTCTCTTCATATCACTGGCTTTCCAAACCTCTTCTTGGAGACGATGATGGAAGGATCTATGCTTGTTCACGTAGCAACTTTTTTGCATTTGAAAGCAACGGAACCATTGCATGGACCTTGCATTTGGACTACAAATGCAACCTTGGTACTGCCCCAGTTCGTGGAGGTCATGGCAAGGTGATCTAAATCCAGTTTTATTAATTGGTTGGCACACATTCACATTTTTATTTCATGTTGCATTGCTTTGAATTTACATTTGTCATTTTTTTCATGTATAAATGTTGGGAAATTGAGAATTCTGTTGTTTTCTGCACTACTGGGGTATTCCTTGTTGGAAATGACTTGCACAAAAGTATTTGGTTTAATTGATTACTCATTTCTTTTTTATAGTCACAATATTGAAACATCTCCTTTTAGTCTCTAATCGGCTAGGATTAAGAAATGTGTGTGCTGAGACTAAAGGAGATATTTTTCAATGCAAGAACTAAAAGAGAACCTTTTTATAACTGCAGAAATGTAATGAATAATTAAATTTAATTTCTTTTATCATGGTTGACTCATGCACTCACGGAGCAAACTAATCTTTATGCATGTAATAACAACAATTATAGCTACACCAACTTAAAAGGGAAATCAGCAAAAAAGTGTGAAGAAATGGGCGAGAAATAACCTTCCTTGCATGAAATTTTGTATGCACCCAAACAACATAAAAATAATAGATTATGATATATGTGTAACTTTCAAGATTGTAAAACTCAATAAGTTTTTATATATGACTATTTGTGAGAGAATAAAAGTGAAGTGATAAAATCTTTTACATGGCTAGTATATACACTTTTTACTCAAATAAAACTGATGAAAAACTGATATGTGGCAAGGCCTTTATTGATCAATGTAATCCTTCATGCATGATGGGAGAAAGGGGAGGCTTTTGCTTGTGGTGGGGTGATGGTGGTTGCTGATTTTTGCAAGGCAATTGCAGGTATACTTGGTAGCTGACAACAGAATATTGGTGATCAAGTGTGGAAGCATTGGAGCTTCTGAGCCAGAAGCAGAAGTTTTCTTTGGTCCAGGACCAGGTCAACCAGCCGAGGCTGAAATTATTGGGCTCTCAGTGAGCACATCAGGCTCAACTGTTTACATCAATGTCAAGAATAGAGGACTCTTTGCTTATCACTCACAGGGACATTTGCTTTGGAGTGTAGGACCTGTGCTTTACCAGTTTGGCTACCGTCAAGGATGCAGGAAAAATATTACAGATTGTTACTTTAATTCAGCTCCTCTGCTTGATCGATGTGAGGCTAGTATATATGTAAGGTTTACTCATCCTTGGTTTATTGTCATGCATATTTTTTCTCTTCTTTATTTTAAGAAGTGAAATATAGGTACTACTTTTCACAACATTTTTTGAAAACTACTTATATCAAACGACTTTTTTTTCATTTCTAGAAACTGAAATCAGTTTCCAAAAGTTGAAACAAACAGGCCCTTTATTTAGTGTGTTGTGTACTTTTATCATGCTGAGAAATGTTGATTTCCCTGGATTAATATGACTTCTTTGAAAGTAGTACATTTGTTTTTTGCATTTGCAGATCTCAAACACAGAAGGTGAACTCTATTGTTTGTCCATTCGAAGCCGTTACTTTAGATGGATTCAGGATTTTAGTTCACTAGACAAAAATTTCACCATCACTCCTGGAAACAATGGTCATCTGTATGTAACAGTTCCAACCAAGGCTCTTGTTCTGGCTCTAGATGTCTTTTCAGGTAATGTTTTGTGGCAGAGACGTATAGGGCCTTTGAGCAAGGTTGACTCTGCACCTGTAGTGGACTCTAATGGTAAGTCCTTTGCCGTTGGATTATTTTAAGCCTTACCTTAGAAAATCAAACTTCATTGATTGAAACCTCTATATATGGGGTCTCCCAATTAGTAAAAGCATGATCAATTTTATATGTATTGCAATTAAACTGATGTTATAGAGAGTTTAACATTGCTTTGTGAGAAAAATGGTTATACATAGTGTAAAACTGTTTAGGTTATTATTGTGAAAGTTAAGAAATTTACCATACATAGTAGTTTTGATATTGAATGACATTATAAAACTGTCTTATACTGTCACTGCATAACCATTAAACTCTTTATTTGTATGCAGCAATAATATTCCTTATGATCATTTTTCTTCTTTTTCCCCGTTAGCTTTTGTTTCCTAGTTCTCTTTTTACAATAATCCTTTTTGTGAGATCTACCCTTATCACCTTTGCATGCAAAAGTTGATATCTAAACTTGAATTTTATATATTTTCATACTGCCTCGTACTTTTTCTTTTCTACCAGTTACCTTTTGTTTCCTAGTTCTACTCTTTTTACAATAATACTTTTTGTGAGGCACTATGTGCAATGGAACTGCATGAATGATCTACCCTTATCACCTTTACATGCAAAAAATTGATATCCAAATTTGAATTTTATCTATATTCATACTGTCTCATACCTGCCTATATTCTGCATTAATCTGAAATATCACTACAACCAAGAGAAATGCTATCAACAGATTCAAAAATGTGCTCTTTTAAATACATTATTTATTATCAGTTGGAATTTATTGAAAACTACTCCAATTCTGAGTCCACTTCATACTTAATGAGTCCCACCTCACTCCTAATTTTGATAATGAAAAAGAATCAAATAGAGAGTGTTGCTAGTATTCCTTACAAGTAAAACCATTTGTTTGTGGTATATAAAACTTACTTTACTGGAGCACACTTCATGTTACAGGATGGATATCTATTGGTTCATTGGATGGATTCCTATACTCATTTTCTCCAAATGGGGTTCTTAAGAAATTCTCAAGAATGAATGCACAGAACTCTATGATTCAAGTTGGACCTTTTCTTGATTGCTCTGGATTTGCAGTGTACAGTTCACAGATAGAGATGGAAGGGAAAGTTAGCCACACAATTGGTGAATACACTCATGTTTCAGCAATTCGACCAAAAGGGGCATTGTTCACTATGCTGGTTCCTGCAACAGGATCAATCTATTGGTCTGAAAGATATCCTGGTACATATTTCTCACTTCTCATTCCTCATAACACATACACTGAAAATGAAGTTTCAATAGCAGCAACAAACTAACTATTTTTCTGTGCTGTTCATTCAATCAGGTCATGTTTCTACCTTATTTTCTGAGAGTAATCTAAGTCATTTTGTCATGAATCAGGAGACACTTCTTGCTTTCCTTGCTGCCTCAAGTATGAGTGTACTCTCTTAACTAATCATTTTCTTTCTTTTGGTACTATTAAATAAATGATAGCCAACGTAAATTTCATCAGTATAGTAAACATGGATCAATCATGAGAAATTTGTTAATGTTCTTGATGAGATTGAATAAGGGTACTGAATAACTTTTTCCACTTCATTAAGGTTGCTCCTATTAAATCAAACAGATAAGAAATTGAACACTTACTGGTGCTTCTGCAGATTGTTCATCATTCATTTCATTACAAATTGGACAGCTAAAAATTCCACCTTTGGAAATTTTAGTTTTTATATGAAGTAATTTGTTTTGAATTAATAATGAATTGATCCTAATGTTCACAGCAGAGATTGGCACCCCACTGCAATGCCGTACTATAGGTACAGATCTTTTCTATCTTTTCTTCACCTACCTTCAGATAAATATCCAGTTTTTTCAATGAGTAAATGGTCAATTTAATTCTGATTTGCTATACTTTATTCTTTAGATTGAACAAAATACAAAAGTCTTTAAACATGTTATTATTATCATCGAAATCACATTAACACATATAACTTTGGATTAAAGTGAGCAACAGACTACATTTCTGTGTTTCAGAGGACTAAAGTAACAATAAATCACAATTTCAGAAACTAAATTGTTCATATACTTTTTTAATCCAATGCAAGGCTTGTGAATCTGCCATACAATTGATACATCACATTATCCATCATTTAGAAATTCTAATAATTATTTTTGAAATCTTTTTTCCCTAATAATTTTTTTATTTTATATTTTATCCTTAAAGGTTACTAAAGTACTTTGCTTTACTTTCTAAAGCACTCCCTAAACACTTCAGATCAAAAGAAAAAAAAGTATTACAAAGGTAAATTAGAAACAACAAAACATATGTAAGTCCACTTAACAAAATTGGTTTTCATGATTACATTACAAATAAATATAAATCAGTTTCCATTTTTTAAAATCAGTAGAAAGTAATCACTGAATTACTTTTTTATCAACTTTTTTGATTTGTTAGATAGAGTGTTTTAGTTGAGTGTTTCTAAACATGCAAAACTACAGTGTCTTGGTTTTAGTTTAGTGTGTAAAAAAGTACAACTTCAAATTTCTCTCTGTAAAAGGTGATAACAATTTCAGTTCATGCAATTTCTCTCATCACTTCACAGGTCAGAAGCTTGCATCAAGCTGCTCTCAAGAAAGAACCAAGCTTGTCAGCATATACACAGGTAATATGCAACTTTGTAAATTAAGAGAATGTGGCATCATTTTAAGAATTGATCTTATTTTTAAGTTTTTTTTTTTTTTTGCAGGCAATGAAAGGGCCATAGTGTTGTTTCTGTTCTTTGAATCTGCTCTCATGTTGGTACTAATTGGACTTGTAAGATTCTGCTGCACATTTTGGGCAAAAGAGAAGCTCAAAAATCAAGGCCTTGGAAGCTTCCTTGACAAGAGAGTTAGTCTGAAATTGTGCTGTTTGTCTTGTTTTTTCTTCCTTTCCCCTTATTTTTTATTTATCTCTACCAAACATGTTCTTAAGAACAGTCATATTACTTTCACCAAAGAAGAATATTCATTTATTGTTATTCTTTGTGTATGTTTCAGTGCTCCCTTCAGGTGAAAAAGAAAGCTTTGGACAGAACAATCACAGAGCTTGAGCAAAAAGCTGCAGAGGAAACAATGGACAGTGAAATTTTTGAAAAGTTGGGTGATAAAGTAAGAGAAAGGGAGTGTATAGAGAGGAAGCTCTCAAGCAGCTATAGTTTGGGAAGGGACAGCACTGCCTCACAACCAAAACCTATGCTTCCTGTACATCATGTGAAAAGCTACTCATTTGAAGATGCAAGGCAAAAAAAGGTCACAACATTGCAGACTTTGAGTGATACAGCTTCTAGTGAAAGCAGCACTGAAGGAGAGGCCAAGGCAAAGACACCTATGCTGGATTTGCATACTTCAAGCAATGAATAGTACCATTGGAGAGGCTTCACAAATGGTACACTACCACTTGTCTTGTGTTGTAGTAATATTTGTGCTTCTTAAACTGTCATAAAAAACAACTAGTATGTAACAAAAAAAACAATTATTTCACTATTGTTCTTGACTCGTTTGGAATACATTTGTTACTTCAAATAGTCATTTTTAAGGATGGTCTATGAAACTTCCATTCAGAAAGATATTAGGTTTGTAAATTTTTTTATTATACATTTGTTGAACTTTCTCGTTATAAGATTTAGATTCACACTTACTTAACATAATTTAACTTAACTCTAAAATTATGAGCTAAACCTAATTTAAAATCAACTATTACAATTATTATAATTTGATCATCTAATATACTTACTAAATATATTTTACAAATGTTATTAATAAACATGACCTAATATATAGTATATTTACTTAAATTATATATGTATATATATTTTAATATTTTAAATCGGATAATTCTCTTTTGTCCAATATGTAAATTTTTATGACCTGTTTTAACTATTTCTATTAAATTTAAAAAATTACAATACTTATAAGGATATAATTAAAGAAATCATGCTTTTATATATTTTAAAAATATATTATATAAATTTTCATATTGTATATATTAATAAAATGTTGAATTTTGGATTATTTATTTGATAAAAAAATGTATCAAGTAAAACAAAACAAATTTATCAATAAATATTTATTAATAATATAAGTTTAGTACATTATATTATAAGTTTAAAAATATTTAAAATTTATGACGATTTTGAAATATTTAATTTACACATTTTCTGTTGTGTTAAAATTGTTGAAATTATATTCGAATGGTGGTGACAATATTAATATGTGGTGACAATATTAATATCAACTGCCATATTGCAATAGATTATATCAATGAAATTATAATATTAGGATATATGAATGAAATTATAATATTAGGATATATGAATGAAATTATAATATTAGGATGATGGTGAAAATGAAAATAATAATAAAAATAAAAATAAGGAGTATGTTTTATTAGTATTACAAATCAAACCCTAAATAAAAAAGCAGTAAAAAACCCTTTCAATTCCACTTTGCCAATCGCATTTTTAAAATTATATTTAAAGACCAAATGGAAAAGACATTTACACATTGATTATACCAAAATGAAACTTTCATTATTCTGAAAAAATAAAGGAACAATTATAATTTAAACTAATTTGGAATCCCAGGAAGAAAAAGCATACGAAATTTTATCTTTTACAAATTCTTCCTACGAAGTTGAAAAGCACTGAACATCAAAATATATTTTTACGTAATATTTTTTAAAATACTTACTTTTTTTTTATATTTTACTCTTTTCAAATAAGATATATTTTCACATATATTAGGATGTTTTAATGATTGCAAATAAAAATAATAAAAGTATATTGTAATAATTATTTATTTTAATTTAAATTATATTAGCATTACACTCTCTTTCTGCAGTTTTTTCAGTTCATCTTTCAGCGGTTTTCAGCTCATCTTTCTCTGCCATGGGTTCGATCGATATGCCCACCGGCAACGGCAAATCTCCGTCCTTCGACGGCGCGGAGGCGCCGGTGGAGTCCAACACGTCGAAGCGGCGGAGGTCGTCGGTGCTCCCCCTGGAGGTCGGCACGCGCGTCATGTGCCGGTGGAGGGACGGCAAGTACCATCCCGTTAAGGTAATCGAACGCCGGAAGGTTCTCAACGCCGAGTACGAGTATTACGTCCATTACACCGAGTGTAAGACCCTTCGTCCTTCGTTCTGTTTCTCGATTTTAATGAATAGAGTGAACGGTTAGGGTTTCGATTTTGGGTTTATTTGATTGTAATTTGAATTCGTTTCGTATGGTCTTTTGTTTTGGGTTAACGGTGAGTATTGTGTTGGTGGCTGTGATTGTAATTGGTGTCTTACTACGAACAAGGTTCACAGCGAATATGGTGTGAATACTAGTGAAGCTTTGCCAGAACTTCGATTGTTGTGAGTTATATTTTATGAATTTTTTAGTGACGAGAGTGATATTATTTTTTATTTTAGGTTTTTGTTTTACAGAACGAGAAGTCGCCTGTTAAAGAGAAAGGAATCCTTTTGTGTGTGTGTGTGTGTGTGCGGCTTTTTTCAACATAGTGTGATAAAATTAGGATTTTAATGGCTTTGCTATAGCAGCATAATGTTGTGGAGCGGCCCCATAAACTATAGGGGTTCCCGTAGTGAAGTGGTTTAGTGTAGTTGCTGTAGCGGACTGAATAGTGGCAGAAGCGGCACTATGTGTTGATTCCTACACATGCCATGAACAGAGAGGCACTAGGACATTTTGGTTCATAATTTTGGGATTTCTGTTATACAACTGAAATCTACAACTGTAATAGTAGTGAAAATGGTAAAGGAGAAAACTTGAATTTAGAAGATGATGATTAATAATTCAGGTTCCTTATCTAGAAAACTTGTATTTGACTTTGGTTGGTATTTACTTGTAGGTTTTGTTTAGGAGCCTATGACTTTTTATTGTTAATTATGAGTGTCATTAATTTTGATAGATTTTATCATTCTTGAGAATCGCAGCTACTGCTATATACAAATTTCAAAATAGAGCTATCCTATTATAGCATTTCTGGGGCTGGCTGCTACATGCCACTAACTGGGATTTAAAACACTGCTAGGCAGGGATGATGATAATATGCTCACTGGTTAGTATTATTGTAATTCTCGTCCCTTGTTCTCTTTGGCAGTCAATAGAAGGCTTGATGAGTGGGTTAAGCTTGAACAGCTTGATCTTGATTCAGTGGAGGCTGTTGTCGATGAGAAAGTTGAGGAGAAGGTAATGAATATATACTCTAAATTGTATATTGCAGCATTTGTTTTGACCTCATCAATTTATTTTCTGAAGGAACGTTGTGGGGATTTCCCAAGAAAAAAGTGATAATGTAGTCCAGACATCTGTTTGTTGCTTTACAAGCACAACTTCATCTTTTTCCACTAGATGGGACTGGTTACATGGAACAAATGATGCCATTGAATTATATTTAAATCCCTGGTTGTATAACATTTAAAACAGACATATTTTCTTTTCAATGATTTCTCCTTTTGGTGGGATTGGGTAGTAGCAAAAAAAAAAAAAAAAAGGATATCTGGAATTAAATATACATTTGCAGTCACTTGTACTGGCCATTCTTCAATTTGATATCTTGAATGTTTTTTACTATTTTGGTTATATCTGCCTCTTTTTTAAAAATTTGGTCTCCCTTTGTGACTGAACTCATTTAAAAAATTGAAAATATGGTTTTTTAGGGTGCAACCGGCTTGAAGATGACACGCCACCAAAAGAGGAAGATTGATGAGACACATGTAGAGGTAGAGTTATTACCTTTTCGGTTACAGTTTCAAAGTAAGCTGTTGGACACAATACACACCACAAGACGCATGCTATATTTTTACTCCTCTTCATGCATGTGCTTCAACAGTGTGTAGGTGCTATTTTGGCATAAAATAAATTGAATGCTATAAGCTGTTAATCTTTCACTGCACAATTCTTTGTTCGTAGTGTTCTATTTGAATATCTTATCAATATTTGAGTATTACTTCAAATTGATGCATAGCAGTGTATTTGGATTAGCCGTCCAAAAATAGAGTATGTATATAATTTATTTATAAGATAACTTTTTTAGGATGTGTGAGGTGAGCGATGATTTTTAAATCTATTTTGTTTGTCTCAAGTTTAGAAATAAATTATATATTTTTTTTATGAGATACATAAGATTTTTATATGCAGGAACTTGATGATAATTTTAGAAAAACTTATTCTAGGGAACTGGTGAAATATTTTTTTATTATTTCTTTTGTATGTATCCAACTTTAGGGTTAGAGTCTAAGGTAAGTGCCTTGCCTCTTTTTGTAATCTATATATATAAATTAATAAGTTGAATACATGGTATTTTCTCCATCTTATCTATTCAAGTGGAACAAATCCCTATGATTATGGGATGTTTTCTATATTTCCAATCCTAGTTCTAAAAGCAAGATATTGTAGCGAGCCATACAGAATAAGGGTATGTTGTCTCTTGGAAGAGCAAGAAACAAAATATTGTTGCCCGATCCAATGTATAAGCTGAATATAAATGTATGGCTTTGGCTGCTTGTGTGGATTAAACAACTGCTTCAGGAGTTGAAATTTTGTGAAGTTGAGCAGATGAAGTATTGTGATAATCATGCAATCCTTCATATTGCTTCCAATCTTGGATTTCATGAAAGGTTCAAACTCGGAGATTGATTGTCATTTTATCATGGAGAAACTGTTGTCCAAGGAACTTTGTACTGGATTTGTTAGCTCTAATCTAATGACCACCTTGTAAACATTCTCACTAAGTCCTTCGGAGGGTCTAGAATTCAGTTTATATGTTCCAAGCTTGGTGCATAAAATTTAAGTGTTCCAACTTAAGAGGGATGTTAAAATTATGATTGTTATTGTATTGTGCAACTTTCATAAAGCTAAATTTCCAATAATTGTCAAACATGGCTGATATATGGTTATTGGATAATGGGTCTAAGTTATTACAATTTTTGTCATGAAAAAAGATGTTCTTCAAAAAAATTTAGAGCTCCCAATTGCAAACACACTAAGATGCCCCGTGCATATTGCGTCCAAAGCATTAACCATGTTTGCATAAGTAGCTTTAATGGTAATATTGAAGTTGTATGAGGCATGTTATTGTGATTATGATATTATTTTGTTGGAGCTGGATGGTGATCATTGCTTTCTTGTACATGAAAGTTGAAACCAGTATATATATTCTACTGGGTGGTCAGATTATTCTTGCTTCAACTCTCAATTTGTTCATCGCATTTTAAATTTATGTGTGTATTATTAAATTATAGGGACATGAGGAGCTTGATGCTGCCAGTTTGCGAGAACACGAGGAATTTACAAAAGTGAAAAACATAGCTACTATTGAGCTTGGAAGATATGAGATTGAGACATGGTACTTCTCTCCATTCCCACCAGAATACAATGACTGTTTGAAGCTGTTCTTTTGTGAGTTTTGCCTCAATTTCATGAAGCGCAAAGAACAGCTTCAGAGGCATATGGTGAGCTGTGACTGAAAGTCCTTTCACTTTATATTTCTTTGTTTTGTGTATACAATCTTTTTTATTTAAGGGAAGAATAAATACTAGCAGATAGCTATTTATAAATGAACTAAGGCACTGAACTTATCCATGGGATAGTTTGTTCTTCAAAAAAATTCCTCTTACCACTCCTTATTGCTGTAATTGTACAAAAACAGCTTAGTTTTTAGTGATCATAATCTACGCCTATTATGCTTATTCTTCATTGAAGTTCTACTTGTAGCTTTCTATGGGATTCCAAACAATCTGTGGTTTTGTATTGTTTGCCATTTCATACTCAGGATTGTGCTTTAATCATTTAGTCATCTTTAAAATTTACTTCTTTCTGTATACCCAAAATGTTGAAGAAAAATGTCAGGTTTGTATACCCATTGCAGATCACTTAAGTTCCATTTTCAGGTCTAACCTTGGCTTCCTGTTCATGCAGAGGAAATGCGATCTGAAGCATCCCCCTGGTGATGAGATATACAGAAGTGGCACACTGTCAATGTTTGAGGTACATTTTTAACACTAATGTTCTCAATATCAAATTCCTCCTTTTTTGTCATCAGTACCCCCTTCCATTATGTTCAACTTTTTGAGTTCGAAATTAACTTTCCTGTCACTTATCTTTAAGTCATTGTACAATGAATACTCAAAATTTGTTCATAAAAATTTGTTATCCTCTTTTGGTTCTGATAGAGTTCTTTTTTAAAGACATTGATATCGGTTGCCCAAAGGCTCCCTACTATTACCTGCTGAGCACCAGCTCTCCAATGATTTTTTTTAATTCTTTATCTCTTATTATAGGAAAATAGGCAGTTTTTTTTTTATTAAAATAGTTAAATGATGTCTAGTGTAAGTTAAAAATCTCAAATATTGGAAATTATTTCGATTTAGAAAATGACAGTTGTTTTATTTTGCTTTCAGTTACAAGTTGCAACAGTAATCTATACATTTTATATTATTAGTTTCATTATTATTATATCTGGAAACAGGTTGATGGAAAGAAGAACAAGGTTTATGGGCAGAATCTTTGTTATTTGGCGAAGTTATTTCTTGATCACAAGACCCTCTATTATGATGTAGATCTGTTTCTGTTCTATGTTTTGTGTGAATGTGATGATCGAGGTTGTCACATGGTTGGCTATTTCTCAAAGGTAAAATTTCACAATGCTGTCATTATTGTGCTTTTAATAAGATATTTCAAAATTTTATATGTTACAGCGAGTAGGGCCATTTAAATTTTGTCTCTTATCTAAAGGCCTATGCAAATGGCCTTTGAAGTTGCAAGGCCGATCATATTTCATGCAGTTGTATGGGTTAAATACGTTCTTATTATTGCAAATGGAAAAATGTTTGCTTTTAGTCATTGTTTTAAAAATCGGACCATTAGGGCACCGGTTCATTGGTCGGACTAGGAATTGAGTTTATATTTACACCTGTGCATATCTTTTACAAATTTGCTTGTGATGCAGTGGTTCGTCCATGTCATTTCCATGATGTGTTTCGAGTTTGATCCTTTTCATGTTAACCTTTTACTTGTTTTTCTGAATTTCGTTTAAAGTTCCTTCAATGCAGTAGTCTCTTTTGAAACTGAGATTTTCATTGCTGCAACCAGTGCTTCTCCTGCTTGCTGATTTACTGAGTTGTGCATTGTGAAAAAAGAACTTGGTTTTAATTTAAATATATTTAATCTTCAAACCTTTTATTTGTTTATTATTTTCTTCACTTTATGGTTAATCTTGTTGATTTTGTTGACTTTTTTCTTATGAAGGAAAAACATTCTGAGGAATCTTACAATTTGGCATGTATCCTCACCCTTCCACCTTACCAAAGGAAAGGCTATGGCAAATTTCTAATTGCTTTCTGTAAGCTCTCTTTTTCTATAAGAAGGACCTGTTTTTATTTACCAGTGCCCAGAGTACATGTGATAAAGTGTGATTGAAATTGGTTGAAATTTGAATGATTGAGAAGCATATGAACTGTCGAAGAAGGAGGGGAAAGTTGGGACACCTGAGAGACCCCTTTCAGACCTTGGACTGCTAAGCTACAGAGGATATTGGACCAGGGTTCTCTTGGACATTCTGAAGAAGCACAAGGGGAACATTTCTATCAAGGTACCTACCTACCTACCTTATTATGAAT
>Ga0209700_101630_pt1 | contig 46653 bp, 15 predicted proteins | sample SiratroredBW_FD_187528 | JGI IMG/M metagenome (GOLD analysis project Ga0209700, IMG submission 187528) | Root nodule microbial communities of legume samples collected from California, USA - Siratro red BW (SPAdes) (version 2) | ecosystem: Host-associated > Plants > Roots > Nodule | place: USA...
TATACATATATATATACATATACATATATACATATATATATATATATACATAGACATATATACATATATATACATATACATATATATATATATATATATATATATATATATATATATATATATATATGTAATTTTTTAATTTTATTTGTTCGAGCGAAATTGGGTGTTGATAATACTCAATTATTTAGCTAGGAGTGGTTGTTGTTCCCATGAATACTTAATTGTTTAGTTAAAAGTGGTTGAGGTCTAAAGAATACTTGGTTTGTATCTTACAACATTAGTTTACTTAATAGAACTTAAATGTGTTAATTAAGAACTGACATAGTCTCTGTTGTACATGAACTGTTATAAAAATTTGAAGCATAAATCTTTCTTTTCCTTTAACTTATTCAAATTATATTTTACAAAAATGTTATCTAACACGACAAAGAAGGGGTGTCTTTTCAAAACAAGATTTGCGAAATTATCTTGATAATAAATTTGTAAACAAAATATCGTCTAACGATTAAATCAGATGATGTTCTTGCCAACTATGATGAAAATTTTAAATATACAACTTAATCATACCTTCTTGTGTATTTGACTTATTTTTCACAAGTTTAATTACGTTTTTGGAATAAAAGATCTCTTTATAAAGAAACTATCTTTGTTATTAAAGGTTAATTTCAACAAAATTAAATCTTATCATTTGTTTATATGTATAAAAGAATTTGTGATTGTCATTTTCTTACATCTTTTGCTTATCACTAAAGGAAACTATAAAAAATATATAAGATAACTTGCAATATGAACCAATAGAAATTTTGTTGAATGAACGGTAAAATTCATAGAACACTTGTTAGAAGGTTTATGATAACTTAAGAAATAATTGAAAATACTTATTACATCTATATATAATTGTTAAAACTTTTTAGAGAGAGATAGTCTAGTGGATTTAGACAAGTATTAGACTCCCTAGGTCTTAAGACAAGCCTAATATGGGTTGATGAGCTTTGGCAAAAAGACAATGTTTTCTATAAATTTTTTTGAAACATTTCTGCATTATCTTCACTCCAATTGAACCTCCTCATGGCTTTAACACATTAAAAACAAAAAGGTTTGGTCTTTTTTCTGCCAACTTTAGAAGTAACATAGAAACTAAAGTGAGTTTGACGTGGAAACGTTGAACCTCTTTGATGTTGTAAGACTTCTCATGAATAAGATGTCCTCATATTTTTTAGGGTTTGTTTCTATTTGTTATTGTGTGATTACAAATCCAAATAACCTTTTGCCACCCATCCTAAAAACAAATTTTCGATATTTAACTACATATCATATCGACGTATCTTAGTAATTACTTTTCTTATACATTGAGGATGATATTTAATAATAATTGACTTGATGAACATATTGCACTCGCATATTTTAGATTGAAAACTAGTAATAAGTTACTTCATCCATTATAACGGTTATTCCTTCTCTATTGATTAGATATATTTTGATATTGTACTTATAATAAGTGTCTAAAAAGTTTAAAACTAGTATTATGTCATATTGACTAATCTATCTTCAATTAAAGACTATACATTTTATAAACAAACTTTATTAAAATCGATATATTTAAGAAATATTTTTTATTTACTATTAGACTTATTAACCATGACTATATTGATCAATAAATGGATGGAGCAAGTGACTTTTCTTAAAAATTCAATATCATGCTATCATTTCACGAATTTCATGTTTGTTTTTTATAAATTTCATTATTTATTTTTTACCAATTTAATCATAAATTTTTAAATTTGACTTATTTTTTCCATCTCTTAAACGTGCATTAACATTCTAATCTATATAAAAAAGGTAAAAGTTGAAAGCATCATAATTTTATTTTTTTATTAATGAAAATGATTTTTATAATCTTTTTCGTTTAGTTTATTTTTATAAATATGCCTTAGAGATATTGTAAATTAATTAATTATAAAAACAATAAATGTAATAAAAGATTATAGTAAACATTAAATAATAAAAATAATAATTAGATGATGAAACATGTTAGTGAATTAATTTGAATGTTTTTTAACGTAGTTTTTCGTCAAATCAAAACTTCTTATTGCTGATTTTTGTTAATTAGTTCCCTCAAGGCAATAGTTTTAGTCCACTAAAAAGGGAAAACACAAGAGTGATGAAAGACGAGGAGAGGAATAGGCCCACGTGGCACTCCCTCTAGAATCCCATTGACTTTAAAGACGCGCTCTCTCAGCGTTCCCAATCAATTTTTTTCCCTCTTTTAAAAATCTTAGTCTCCAAGAAATTAAAGAGCAGCATCACCTTGAAGCTAAACGTGTTGAGTGTGAAGAACAAATCCCCTGAAACACCCTCTTTCCCTTTCGAAACCAACCACACAAACACAACCCTCGTCATTATTCTCGTAAAATGTTTGATTCACGAAGAGACCAACAACCCACGATGTCTTTTCCTTTGTCGAATGAACAAGGACACATAGCAACTCATAGTTATGACGCTTGGGGAGCCTCAAACTCTGGCTTAGTAGCTTCCAAGAAACCACCAAAAAGCTACAAGAATTGTCAGAACTGCAACGACATGGAAGTGCAATTGGGAACAGGATCAAAGGTGGATGATGAGTCTGGCATGTGTTCCCCTCCTTTGTGGTCCACAAGTCCAACGAAGAGTCCCCATCACCGCAAAAACTACTACCGCTGCCTTTCCCCTGCATCCAAGACTCAAGCCATTGCAAGAGGCCAAAGGGAGCTCATGGAAATGGTTAAGAACATGCCCGAGTCAAGCTACGAGCTTTCTCTCAAAGATCTGGTGGAACACCCCAGAGTTGACGTTGGACAAGAGAAAGGGGTGAAAGGGGCGAAAGGGGCAGAGGAGAGGAAATTGAACAGCAAAAATGCTCATGCTAGAATGGTTGATAAGAAGGGTCAGGCGAAGAGAAGTGGGAAAATTGATAGTGGAGGGTTTTATTTGAAAATGGTGTTTCCAATTTCTCTGGGATCCAAAAAGAAGACCAAGAATGAGGCCTTGGTGAATAGTAGTCCAAACAAGGTTTCTCCTAGAACATCGGTTTCTGAAGGATCTGCTAAGGGTGTTGAGAAAGAGTGGTGGAAGAAGAGCCTTTCAGCATCTGGTGGAGAGAGTGACAGTGGTGTTTCCAGCATCAATAGTGGAAGCATGAAGAGTTCTGCTAGCAGCAACAGTAGCAGTAGTAGCAGAAGTAACAGCAGGTATGTTCAAACAAACCAATACATGATATAGTTAATGGATACTGAGTTTACATGTTGAAACTTGAAACCATAGAAAATCTATTGCCAAATTTGTTGTGAATGAAGACAAGATCCACAAATTTCTAAGACCCAGTTAGCAGTTAAATGCATAAAGGAAAGTAATACTAATGGTCTAGATTTTTATCAGTATATTCTGTAGAAAATTTAATGTTCTTGTACTTTCCAGAGTATTTAGTAGATTAGAATAAGAATTTAATTTTGATAAATTCTTAATTCATGTAAAAAGTTTTACGTTGTCAACAAAATGGTAATACTATATGTTTAACTTTTACAAAAAAAGGTGTCTGGCTGTACTTGGAACACGTACGTAAGACATAATTATAAGCAAAATCTATTGGTATATAGCATAAATGGTTCTTTTTCATATATATATATTTTGAACCTTGTAAATTTTCAAAATTCAGAACACCTAACTGTGTTTTTAAGTATAAGCACACGTGATTGGCATAGAGCATCCATGGTTTCTTATCATAACCTAAACCCTGTAGCTTTTAAAATGCTTTTCTGATACTAATCACAAGAGTAAGTTGTTTCCGCTATGAAATTGTGTTTCTTGGGAAATATGTGCTTGAAATGTTCACTACGGCTCTGGTAAATGACAAAGTCAATGAAAGTAAACAAAAGTTGCAAGCATTGTCGGTTTATTGGCCTTACTTCACGGATGTTAAAGGGTCAAAGGAACCACCTGTTGTAGTCTTTTAATTCATAAAGTTTCTGTGGCGTAACTTTTAAGGTCTTTAAATCAAATCAAATGTTGCAGTGCTCAGTTGTTGGTGGATAAAAAAAGAAAAAACTACAGAGTGGTCTTGTTCGTGAGCTAGGTACATTTTTGTCGGACACCAATATTCTAATTAACAACATAATTGTTGATTTGTTGCATCACAACAACCAAGTTTTATTGTTCCAACGAATAATTAAGCACAAATTGCTGCACAACAAATCATGAATAACAACTTTTTATCCGTGTGCACATAGATAGATAGTGGTAATTCCGGTTCACTTTAACATTGGTTAGCAACTTATGCTACTTAACTAAATTGTTTAAAGTTTGAAGTTTAATTATATCATTTTAAATGTAAAATAAATCACGGTTAGATCTTCCATAATATTAGGTATTGCTTTGAATCATGAATTATTGTTAAAAAAAATCATATTGTTATGCGTCAAATTAATTAACCATAACTATTTTTGGGATGCAGGCACGAAGTGAGTGGTGGTAGTTGCTGGCCTTTCATACGAAGACTCGAAATCCAATCACAAAAATAGAAGTTGGCTGGGATGATTATGAGTACAATTTGAAATACGTATATGCAATTATAGTTTCTTGGTTTTTTTAGACATGACATGACACAAAAAAAAATAATAGGCAACGTGAGGAGTGTGTTTATGTATATTTTTTCAGAAATTTTAACGACGTTGTATCTGTTATTTTATGTTTTCTCTATATAAAGAAGAACATGAAACCGACTCGGATGTGATTTATGGATGAGTTGGATAGCTTAATAGGGTAAAATAGGCATAGTATGATGGAAAGATACATACAGTTGATAAAATATTTAGGGTTTGGTTGTGAAAAATACGTAATCTAAATTGAGATCTATCAATTTTGATTTAGTTTACGAAAGGCTATATTAATTTATAGGCTTATTAATCAAAATATTTTTTAAAATAATAATAATTTTAAATAAATTTAAAGTAATATTACTTTATTAAAACATTTATGTATTAAAAGTTATATACCATTTTTCTATATTTAAAATTATCTTATTTTATTTCAAACAGGGACCAAAGCGTTTCGGTCTTTTAAAAATTTAGAGTGGAATAGTATGTTTCTTCACTATGAGACGAAAATACATTATAAAAGTATTGCAATCTTAATAATTAGTTAAATTAGTTATAGAAAAGATATATTTCTTATTACCTTAGATAAATAACTTTCATCTATTTTAACTTTAAAGAAATTATTTTTATTTATTTAATATGATCAAAATATTAATATTAATATATATAGTGGTATTTTATATAGTTGAATATTTGAGAACAAACTACCGTCACCCGTATAATCCGCATCATTTGTGGGTGTGAATTTTTGTTCACTTGTCTTGTACAACCTAGGGAATAAAAATATTTATTTGTGGATTTCGCGGGCTACCCGTAACTCATATCTCCAAGCCCAATTCAACCTAAAGTATATTGTTTAATGAATTGATTAATTGTTGTTAAAAATATCTCAAATGTATTTTTATATGTATAGGTTGATCCGTTTAACCCACCAATTCTGCAAGATATATGTGATGGAAGACACTTCAAGGCTTGTCATGGTAATGGAAGAATTTAGAAGATTTGAAAAACTTTTCTTGAATTTATAATAACAAATTTGACATTAAATGTTCTTATTTTTAAGGTAGTGAGTTTAGGTGAATATTCCCATTTAAACAAACAAGAAGATAAGTAAAATTACAATCAATTCAAATTCAAGTTCAACTCAAAGTAAACAATACAAGAGGTAAATAGTTTTATTTATAGATGTTTAAGTCCTTTTGTACATTATGATCTGGGGAATGTGTGATGAATTACACAAGGAAGGAAGAAAGAGAAATTCCAGTGCCTTATGCTTCTCCAAGTCCCACATTTTGTAATTCAAGGCTTTTTCATATGTTTATAAGCACTTTATGTTGGTTGAATTTCATTTCCCTTTTCTACGATTTTAACTCTCTGGTTCAACCCTAATTGGGAGTTGATTGGGATATACAAGTTTTAATTTTGAGGAATAGGGTTTGACCACCTAATGAACCCTAATTTGAGGTCCAATCGGAGTTTCTTAGGGCCCACTTGTGCTTATACTTTTTTACAAAGAAAAAATTATGCTTATTGGAGGTGCAATTAACTCTAGAAGGAGAATTGAATGATTTACCCTACAACTAGTGCTATGTCTAGGAACAAGTGTTCACTTAAGAACTTTAACTAAACAAGTTTTAACACCTTCCAAGAACAAGTATTCTACACCTTTCTAGGTAGGAATTTTAACACATATTCAGGAACAAGTTATTTTAACACATCTCCAGGAACAAGTTTGAACACCTCTCTAGGTAAATTGATCCTAATTTTCCCCTGACATTAAGACCTCTCAAAGTCTGAGAAAAGCACTCTCAAAAGAGAAAACAATGTAAGCTCATAGGGGTTACTTCACATAGTGAAAAATTTATAATTATTTGCACACAACCCTCTTTATAATTGCTCTCAATAACAATTATGTACAATGAAACTCACTCAAAGTATTGCTCTTTTTATAATGCCTTCTCTTCATACTTCTTCTCTCTTGTTCTTCATCTTCAAGGTTTTTATATAGCTTTTAGAATGTGAGCATTGAAGTTGTATATCTGTTAGATGCTTGGAATAGAAACTTCTTAATTTGATGAATATCTTGCACCTTTAATATATATTCTTGAAAAGTTTCTTTATCTAGAGAAAATTAAATATTGAAGCTTTGACACATTTGTACTTGAACTTTCCATAATCTCGTATTGTTAAATATCTTTTTGCTATCATATGCTCAAGTAGGAAACATTTGATGTAATCATTCTTTATTGTCTTGAGCATTTATCTATTGATAGTTCATCTCGAATTCCTTCCTCATTTGTATATCTTTGATATTGAAGCTTTATTTTGCTTTAATCATAGTATCACAAATCTTGTTTTGTAGTGCCTTCATTTCCGGTTAGATGTTCTAATAGGAAACATTTGCATTGTATTAAAGCACTTTGGTCAATAAGAATCAATAATAATCAAATATTTCTGAAATAGAGTTTTCTAAATTTCAAAATTATAAAAAAATATTCTATTCTAGAAAATTTCGCTGTTAATATATTTTTCAAAAACTTTTTAAGTCCATATAATTTTTAAACATTGAAAGCAATTAAACTTTGATCAAAGTTTATCTCATTATATGTAAATAAGATCCAGTATATCAAAGCACATTTTCAATATTCATTTAAGATCAGAACAAGAGATGCTCTATTCTTCAAACGTCATAAAGCATTTATTGAAAACTTTCTATATTGATATAATTTAATTGTTGAAGTATCTCAATATAGTAAATGATTTGTATTTTACTTAGAAAATATATTCCTTATTGGTAAAATCAATAAGATTGAATATATGAAGTTCTCAATATACTTTGTTTTTCATTCACAATATGAAAACTTTCTAGAATAGTTTAATTAGAGCAGTAAAGTAGTTTCTTTATCATATCAATTAATTAAAATCAATATTGATTTTTAATTTGATAAAAAAATAATTTATAAACATTTATGTATTAAAAGGTTGACTTTAGAAAACTCCCTAACACAATAAATTGTTTATCGTGAGTATGAAGACATGATCGTCTAACATGAGAACAAAGACCAGATCATCTACTACAATGATAATTCCTTATGAATTGTTTAGTGTCTCTCTGTTATAGGATTGTCTGACGAGATTGTTTAGGGTGACCATGTGCTACTATATCGGCTAACGAGATCGTCTGGTGTGACCATATGCTATAGGATTGTCTGACATAATCTTGCACTATTCATCTATCATGTTGATTCCAGGAACGTCATAAGTGTTCATCTAGTGTTCTCAACGTCTTGTGAGATCATCATCTAGTACTTTAATACTTCATAATTGTATAACAAGTTTAATCAACCTTGAACATCTAATGAATCTACACATTTAATTAGTAGATTTGTTAGAAATTTTAACACATCTTATAGTATTTGTTATCATAAAAACTGATAGACTCTTATATCATGAGACCGCCTTATGACTATTAAATCGTCTAAATAGTTCTAGACTATCTAGCATCTTAACACGTATTTCTACTTCTATAATTTTTTTATAAGATATACTTGACTAAGAAGTAGGAAGATATTTTTAATATTCTTCTCTTAAGTGTTGAGTCCTCTTCCATGAGGCTTCATCTTCTCCATTCCTCTTAGCCAAAGATATGGTGGTTGGACGGTCCTCTATCAATATGTTATTTGCAAAAGTTAAAATCCATTTAAGATATGGACTATACCGATGAATCTTTTATAATGCAAATTTATGCATGTGCATGCTTAAATGGATGGACTCATTTACATAGCTAACTATAATATTTTACTTTTAATTTTAAATAATTACTTAAGAACCAATATTTTAGTTGTCAAAGCTGAAATTAGTTACTAAATTTGTTGGGACTGTGAAATATAGGAAAAACACAAGAAATGAGTGTTGCATTGTGTTTTAAATGTGTGTTCTCATAATAACTTAGAATATGTCGCATATGATGAAGCACAATAAACCCTATTATTTAATTGCTTTGCTAGTTACAAACCTTTCATAAACTTATTTTCATTATAACCCTCCTTCTTAAATTAGTATGAACAATAATAACACGCAATGTAAATGAGATTAAGAATAAGAAGAAATACACATGATATTTTATACTAGTTCATTTGTCATAATAGACTACATACAATTTTCAATCAATAGATTGAGTTTCACTAGGCAGACTAATAATGAGAAGTACATTTTTAGTATTCTTTGAGCTCGTAGACACTCCTAGTTAATCACTTGAGTATTCTTTCTGAAAGTCACTCCTGACTTTACAAGTATTCTTTGGGATCATATCTAGTTCTAGCTAATACATTGAGTATTCTTTTCACAAGTAACTCCTAACTTAATTAATATTGTTTAGGTACAAAGTCACTGCTAACTATTCCTTTGAATATTGTTTCATCTGGCAAGGACTCTTAGTTGACCTAGTTGAGTATTCTTTCCTAAGACACTCCTAGCTCAACAAGTATTCTTTACTAAGTCACTCCTAGCTCAACTGAGTATTCTTTACCAAGTCACTCCTGGTTGAACTAAGTATTCTTTGCCAAACAGTCACTCTTGGTTAAGATGCATATGTGTCTAAATTTTTTATCATCAAATTATGAATTTGCTCTCTAGAGAGGAATTATGTCTTTTGAAAAATACAAGGGCAAGCACTCTCCCTAATTAGATAGATAAATACTTACAATGTCTTCTATAAATCTTTGCGTGACTTAGAAAACTTGGATAGCGTTTTGGCATAGTGCAACATCTTCCCTCTTTCTTCTTCTTGATAAGATGCTTTGTATATGTGCATATTATTCAAATTCAAATTGATTATACCAAAATAATGCATATTCTTCAAATTCAAGAGTAATGAGCTTAACTTTAGTAATGCCCTGAAAAGTGTACACATTCAAAATTTGTTCTACTATAGCCTCCCATTAAACTTGGGAAATTTTACATGACTTTTATATATTCTTTCTTCATACAAGTCACGAGATATTCTTCTCGATCTATACATTGGTATTTGCTCCTCATAAGATTCGTCACTATCTTCACAAGGATTTATTCTTCTTCTATGTTGTCTCCCTTCATATTCTTGTATGATGGTTTGTGTTTAATTGATTTGTCTTATGAGTTCTTCCACTTTTTCATACAATTTGGCATGTCTAGGAAAAATAGGAGGATAGTTATGTTGGCGAGACATGTTCCTACACAAAGTGTTAGCTCAAAACAAAAACTACCCAAGAAAAGATTAGTAGAAATTTCACAAATAAATGATATGGAATCCCAATGGTCTTGGCTTGGTACTTAGAAAACTAGTTAGGATCACTCTTTCACTCAACTCTTCGTGCTCAACTTTTCAAAACTTATCAATCTAAGTAATCAATTCACTTGAAATTGTAATGATTTTTTGAAGTAGTTAAGAACCCAAGGAACTTATGAAAAACAAAACAAAAAATGTAGGAATCATGAATGACAAACTAAAAGAGGTAAAACAATAAAATGTATATCAAAACATTAATAAATGTAAGACAAAACTTAGAATCAAGATAAAGAGAAAAATACCAAGAAAGATTAATAGAGTACTAAACTAAGTAGTAGTAAAATTTCTAATCAAAAGTACTAATGAAAAGAAGATCAAACAATGCGCAATGATAAAATTAAATTGTCAAACCAAGGATCAAATAACTTAATTGCATATAAGCATAGAGTCGTGGACTAGATCATTTTTTCCTTATTTTTTTTTCACATATAACACTAAATCATGATGAATATAATTCGGTCAACCTGTTGTGATAGAATTTAGTATTGGAATTCCTTCATTTTCTGATACGGATAGCAAAAAAAAATTGAACCAAAACAAGGACAATCATGAACAAAAATTAAACAATTAAAAACAAATTTAAACATCTTTTAATCACAAAAATCAAAATCAATCATCACATAAGGTGCAATTTATTAGAAACCAAAAAGAAAAAAAAACAATTTAATTGGTGGAAATTATTAGAAACCATGGATTCATGACTTGTATGGTGCAATTTATTAAAAAAGATTAGTATAATACTATAATATATTGATGGAAGCATTACCAAGTGGCCATAAGAAGACTTAGAAAATTTTAAAACTCTTTAATTTCTTTAAGAAACTCTAATTACTCTCCTCAAAGAAGGTTCCTTAAGGAAGGAAATGAGAATATTACTCCCATTTAAACTCTAGAGATGTATCAATAATATATTGATAGACTTAAAAATTTACGATTTATCACAACATAGAGACTAGTATAATACTATAATACATTGATGGAAGCATCTCCAAGAGACTAGTAGAAGACTTAGAAAATTTTAAAACTGTCAAGTTTCTTTAAAAGACTCAAATTCATCTACTTGAGGAAGGTTCTTTAAGGAAGGAAAGGAGAAGATTACTTCCACTTAAACGACAGAGATGTATGAATAACAAAAAATTGGAGATCATGTTGCCTAAGGCACCTTTTATTTGTACAACCCTTTTTTAGCACGGTAGCACAAAATTTGAGATTGAGTGAATAAAAAACACTTAAGAAGAATGAATGAGTAATTGGCTCCAAAAGGGGATTGGATGGAGCCTATAAACTCGATTCACTTTGGATAATAAATAAGCAACAATAAAATTTAATTCTGAGGCATACAAGACAACATTAAAATTAAATCCGAGGCATACAACATTTATCCTTGTTCACTCAAACTTGAGCAACTGCTTGAGAGCTTTCACTAATATACTTATTAGAACAAGTATTATCACCTCTCCATGTTACAAGGACTACACAAACCTCTCCAGGTTACAATGAGTACACAAACCTTTCCAAGTTACACCGAGTACACAAACCTCTCCGGGTTATTCGAGTAAACAAACCTCTCTATGTTATACCAGTGTCAATCTCTCGCTGAGTTCAAAACCACTCAAGATTAAAAGAAATACTCTCAGAAGGGAGAACAATGAAAGCTTACAATGGTTTACTTCACAATGGTGAAGAATTACGCAATGGTTTTGTACGGCCCAACACTCTAGATGCTCTCAATAGCAAATTGACAATTAGACACTCAGTAGATACTCTAATTTTTTTTAATGTATTGCACAATGTATTTATCTTTTTTCTTCTCGTGCTCTTCAACTTGAAATTGTTCCTCTATATGTAGCTTTTTAGAAACTAGTCGTTGGATGTTTGAAAGGTAAATCTTAATCATCTAATGGAGAAACTAGTCGTTAGAAAGACAACTTCTATTCTTGATTATGCGTTAATGATGACTTTATCTGCATATAGAAACAATTTAAAAAGCACAAGATATCTTTGATTTGAAACAATGAATCACCATTTAAATATTCTAGAATAATTTGAATAATTTCCATTGTGAACAAATTTTGAATGTTAAAGCACAAAATGCTATAAAATCTTATTTTGATATTTTTGTGAAAGACACTTTAATTTGTTTTTTAGATTTAGAAAAAAAAAATCAAATCAAAACTGTGTGTAGCAAAATCATTTTGAATTGTTTATGTATTTAGCTATAATAACATAATAATTCAATCTTAATTTCAAAAAGTTTTTGCAGATGCATATAGGTAAATAAAATACGTTAAATCAAATAAATTTTATTGTAAACAAAACTTGATAAAACCATGGACCAAGGTGTAGAGAATGACTTGATATCAAAATAAAATTGATACCAGATCTCAAAACAAAAAACATTTACCATTTTTATATTTAAAAACAATTTTAAAATATTTTCGTCTTCTTTTAATTTTAGTCAAAGTTAATTTAATAAAATTACAGTAGATAAAAACTTATCTGGATTTGTAGTCTGTTTGTACATATTCCTGATATTCGAAGACCTGTGAATATTATTGTAACAGACACATAGATTATCAAATACAAACACATACTTGGAGTATTGTCATCATCAAAACATTAGATTATTAATTCATCTAAAGGAACTTTGGACTATCTAATGATTCAACAATGAAGATCTCAATTTTCATCATAGATTCAACAATAATGATCAAATGTGGTTGGTGATCAATTATGAGCTCATGAAACATATTGAGGGACTTAACATTAGCTAAGCTCCTAACATTCCAAAAGAAACATTTATATTCCTTGAATAACTTGTTCAAGAGCACTCTTTGTAGGCTTCTTCTCACCTTTGGATTTTTTCTTAGGTCTACCTCACTTCTTGTTGGCTTGAGACAGAACTAACTGAAAAGGTGCAGAACCCTCAATCAAATCCTTTGGTTCACTAAGTGAACTATCCTCCTCCTCAACTCTATCAAACGATAATTTAAAGATTAGTTTTGATTTGTTAGCCAAAAGAGTGTTACAAAAAGGAAGGTCAGAGAAAGAATATGAACCTTTAGGAGTTGCACATTCCTTGCCAATTAGTCAATTCAGAATTTTTTTCAGCTAAGACAAAATTAAACATCGAAAAAACTAAGGCTTGCAATTACAGAATTTGAGAAGCAAAATTTGAATAAAAATTTAACCACTCTATTACTAGGAACTACGACAACATATGTTGGTGAAGGAATTATATGCACATAGTTAATTATTTTCACCTTATTCTTTGAAGGTGTAATTGGCTCCAAAAGGGGGGTTGAATGGAGCCTACAAACTCAATTCCCAACGGATAATAAATAAGTGAAAATAAAGATTAATATCGAGGCACACAAGATTTATGCTTGTTCACTCAAACTTGAGCTACATCCAATTCCCTTAAGCAACTGCTTAACAACTTTCACTAATCTACTGATTGGAACAAGTATTATCACCTCTCTAGGTTACACATGTATATTCTCTCATCTCTAGGAAACACGAGTATTCTCTTGTTTCCAAGAAACATGTGTATTCTCTTCTCTCCAGGAAACACGAATATACAAACTTCTTTAGGTTATACTAGTCCCGATCTCCCCTTGAGATTAAGACCACTCAAGACTAAAAGAAACACTCTCAAGAGTGAGAACAATGAAAGCTCACAAGGGTTATTTCACAATGGTGAAGAATTACACAATGGTTTCGCATAATCCAAAACTCTATATGCTCTCAATAGCAGATTTGCAATAGACACTTAGATATTTAGAAAATTATCTATTTCTTCAATGTATCGCACGATGTATTTCTCTTTTTTCTTCTTGTTATTTTCAACTTGAAATTGTTCCTTTATACGTAGCTTTGTAGAAACTAGTAGTTGCATGCTTGAAAGGAAAATCTTAGCTATCTAATGCTAAAACAGGGAAGAACAACTTCTATTCTTGATTTTGCATTAAAATGGACTTTATCTGCATATAAAACCAATTTAAAGATCATAAGATATCTAGATTCTGAAACAATTAATCACGTTTAAATATTCCATAATAATTTGAATAATTTCCATTATAAACAAACTTGAATGTTGAAGCTCAACATGTTATAAAATTTGATTTTGATATTTTTGTGAAAGGAACATTAATATGTTTTTCAGATTTAAAAATAAATCAAATCAAAATTGTGTGTACAGTAAAATCATTTTGAATTATTTTTGTATTTAGCTATAACAACAAAACAATCCAAGCTTAATTTCATAAAGTTTCTGCAAATACATACGTGCGCACACACACACATATAAAATTCGCTTAATCAAATCAGTGATAATGAGTTAGTTTAGAAATCTATAATTAATTTTATTTTAAGAAAAGCTTTATAAAACCATGGATCAAGGTGCAAAAAATGATTTAATCTTAAATTGATTTTAAAGATCAACAATTTATAGAATAGAGGGGTGACTCAATTATTTCTATAATTCATGTAATCAAATAATTGCTTTGATGTTCATATTTTGCACTGTTAATTTGTCAATAGATGTAGTAAATTTTGAATCTTATCACAATTAAAAATGATTTAAACAACTTAGATAATGACGAAAATGTTTCCGCATATATATATTAAATTACCCAATACAAATCAATTACCAAAATAGCTGCAACAACCTTTTAGAGTTTTAGAAAAAATTACTTTATAGAGGAGAAACATTTGATAGCAAATAAAAACTTGCATATCATTAGTACAATTTGATTTCAAGTAATAGAAATTATAAGAGCTGTTGATTAAAATAGTTTTCGTAAAGATTTAAAAACCAATACAATAGTGAATGAACGACCTTAATTTGAAAAAAAATTAATTTGTTTCCAATATGAAATATCTGAAAATAAATAAGTTGTAAATGATTTGATTCAAAATAAAATTGAATGCGAATTTCAAAATAGATTGAAAATATTTACTATTTTTATATTTATTTATTTTTAACATTTTTCTTGCTTTAATTTAAACAAAATAATTTAATAAAATAACAATAAATAAAAAATCATTTGGGACTCCACTTCATTTGTACATATTCCTCATGCTTATATACTTATAAATATTATTGTAACAGGCACATAGATCATAAAATACAAACGTACACTTAGAGTTATTGTTATCATCAAAACTATGCTAGATAATTAAATCATCTAAAAAAACTTTTTGACTATTTAACGATTCAACATTCTTAATTTATATACACATAGTTAATTGTTGTTATCTTATTCATAAATTCTAAACGATGAATATATAATTTTAACTGAGATGCGAAACCTTGTCTCAAATTGGATATAGGTGAAAACATTAATAACATTTATTTCTAGGAATAAGAATAAGACTTTTTAGTCAATTTGTATGTCACCACCCTAAATGCAAATTTTTTAACAAATTTTACCGTTGGGATATTTCTTGAGCAACCTGGAATTTCTCAAGCAAGAATTACGGTTGAAATAAATCATAAGATTTTTAATCAAATAACTAATTGTGAATATTGAATAAGGATGTATAAATCAAGGTAGACTTAGGTTGTTTATGATATGAATTGTTGGGGGTGTTTAGGATCTAGACCAATCTAAAAAGGAGATGAAGATGATAGTTCTTCAAGAAAAACCCCAAAGTGGTGCAAAGGAAGACACCATAGAAGTCATGCTTGCGACAAAGAGAGAAATCAATTAATTAACAAGTATGTAAACATGAAACTAAAAGAATTGAAATGTCAAAATGGAATGAGGAAGAAGATGATTGAACATGTCATCTTCAAGATTAGAAATCTTCAAGGATGAGTGAAGGAGGACCCGCCACTTGAGAAGGCTTCTCAAGATAAGAATCAAAGAAAAGAGTAGAGAGACAACTCTACTTTTTTTTTTTTTTTTTTTTTAATTCTCATTCATTCAACTTCATTTTATACAAAAGAGAGGACTACTATTTATAGTGTTTATGAACATCCCAATGGTCACAAGTTTAACAAAATATTAACAAAGTTAATTGTGTTTAAGTGTAACTAATCTCTTAGAAGTGTGAAAGGGGGTTTGGAAGGTGCATGCATATACAAAAGGTGGTTTTTAGAATTTATGAAGGGTGTGGGTAGTGTTTGAAAGTAATCATGGAAGTTGCCTTTAGTTAGAAGATGTAATAATGAGAGTTGCATTTAGTTAGAAGGTGTAATGATGAAAGTTACATTTAGTTAGAACGTGTAATGATGGGAGTTGCATTTAGTTGGAAGGTGTAATGATGGGAGTTGCATTTAGTTGGAAGGTGTAATGATGGGAGTTGCATTTAGCTAAAAGGTCTAATGATGGTTCACGATGTTGTGGCCATCCAATGCTTCAATTTGATTGGTGGAGAGCTCCAAAAGCTAAGATGCTTCTTGCCTTCTCTTCTTGCATTCTCTCAAATTCCTTCCATTTCCAAGAGCTCTACTCGATTTATTCTCTTAATCTCCTCCCCAAAAGTCTAATTTTTCCTCTTGTCATTCTTCCTTCAAACTTCTTCTTTATCTATTCCCTTTATCCATTTTAGTCACATTTTTGTACTATTTGATGTTATTCCTCTTTTTCTTCTTCAAGTACTTCCCCATCCTCATATGTATCAGTTCTTAGCAAGCTTTAGGTGGTTGAGGGATAAGGATCGGAAGCATAGGAAGAACACATCAAGGGTGTAATAAATGGAATAAACAAAGACAGATAGCGACTATGGAAAAAGCCAATGGAATACCAAATGTACACAACCTAAGAATGTTAACTAGGATCCTTGAGGATCTCTTAGCACTTTTCTTAAACGATCCAAGAAGGTAGGAGAAGGAAAGACAACATAGGAAAACTCAAGTGAGTAAGGAACACTCTCATAAAAGAAAGTTACATGAGGTTGTGTAGCTTAAGAAGCCACATACTATCTACTATAAATGGAGTTGTGGGACTTCATTTTACACATACGCAGCTAAGGTCTAATTCTAATATCCAAACAAACTGAACCTATGCTTCTTTTCAAGTTTTTTTTTTCTTCATATGCGAGGCTTTCTTCTAAAGTGTTTACATCTTTGTACTTTTTGTCATGTCTCCTTGAGAAACCTTCTCCAAGTTCTTCTTTATTTAAAGACCATTTTTTTAGGATCACATCATATTTCACTAATATTTCTCACACAACATATCCATATCCAACAATTCCAATTACCCAATTAACTTGTAAAACCCTTAGTGGATAAATTCTAAATTACTTAAGGAACTTTGGTGAAATTTGTTAAGCAGACAACATTAAGTTCATAGATTTAAAAATTGATTGGTAGATCTTATTGTTATTCCTAAGTAATAAGTTGTACAAATGTTTTTACCTAGATTATAATTAAAACAAGATTTCAAAACTATAGCTAAAATTATGAAATCATAGTTCAACTGATTAAGTAAAACAAGCATTAAGAGCAAATTGAAAATAATTAACTAAAGTAATCAATCTCATTTAAAAGGAGAAGAAAATTACATGGATTAGGAAATTACGTCAACATCTAATATGGCTTATTACTTACACTAATCGCTAACAGAAAATACTCTAGCTTTAGTGTGTGGTGTGGTGTACCTACATATGGATGTCATCTAGACTTAAATTTATAACATTTGAGTTGGAATTTTTTCCTTGCAACTTGTTCAAAGTGTGCTTCTAGGTCAAGTATGCAACAACATTATTTGTGTTACTTTTAAAACTATGTCTTGTAGCTTACGAAATAATGTGCCTCTAGCTCAAGTCTCTCAAGATCATTCAAGTAGGCAATTTTTTCTATAGCGAGCTAAGGCTCAAGTGACCTTTACGCCCAACGAAACTGGTGCAATTCTAGCTTCAATTGAATGCTTTGATGTGTTAAATGAAAATTGGAGTAGATGCAGCGAAAGAATTGTTGTTGTGGTTGTGTGAGGTGGAGATTTGGAGGTGAATTTTCCAAAGTGAGGCTAGGCCAGCACTTAGGAGGAAGTCTAGAAAAGGTATTGAGTAAAGTGCTGAAAATATTTTGACAACAATTCAATATAGTCATCAAAGTTATTTTACAAGAGGAGAGCACCTCTATTTATAGGGAAAAAAATTAAGACTAACCCTAACCCGAATCTTAGCTTGTATGACAAGCTTATTAAAAACTTTCCAATTAGAGAATGACATGTCAAGCCATGAATAGAGAGAACCCTCTCCATTGGCAACGTTACATGTGGCAGGGGGCATGGGAAGCATGTGTAGGCGTCACCTAAGCCCTAGCTCATATACTAGGTGTTAATTCTTTGTCTCCTAGGGTTAGGGTTTGGCTCAAATATATGGCCCAAAAATTCAAGACAACCTATTATAGACAAATTCTTCCTCCACCCCCATACCCTTTTCTTGCACCTTCATAAAAAGATTTAATTCCCAAAGTACCCATATTAAAATGACTAAAATAACCTTGAGGTGTCATTCGATTGTCATTTGCAAATAAAATGACAACCGGATGACACCCCATCTGATTTAGATTTTTTTAAAATGTAAATCGGACGGGAGTATCATCCGGTTGTCAGTATCATCCGGTTGTCAGTTGTAAAATAAAATGACAACCGGATGACACCCCCATCCGGTTTACATGAGACCCAAATTTCATTTCTTTCCCATCTTTATAGATCAATAACACATGCTGGCAGTTAAAGCTGATCCTGTATCCTTCACAGGAAGTGACGACTCGAGGACCATTTCTTCAGCATTACAACGATTGATCCTATTATTACCAAGCTTCTTGGAACTATAGTCTTCCATGTTGCATACTGTCTCTGTTTTCACTTTTCCCATCTTAGTAGCGATTGATTTTAGATAGATACTCTCATCTCTCGATCCAATAACTTGCCCGATGATAGAAGTTGCAATAAGTTAGTGTCATAGTTGATTTAGGCATCACCACTGACTTCCAAAGCATGGCTATAAAGGGAACAACAACATGGACGACCACAAACCAAGATAATGAAAATTTGTTGGTATGTTCCTTCCACATGCCAAAGGGTACGTTAACCGCCATGCCCAGAGTGGCAATAACAAGCATTTTTGCAGGAAGAGGCTGAGGGCGCAGGTTTTTCACAAGGGTTGTACAGGCAAGCGCAACCCTTGCTGATGGAACAAGGTCCCAACGACATTAATCAAGAATAAAGAGGATAAAGAACTCGAGGGAGAATCAAGAGCTTTCCAAAAGATCGGGCCCATCTTAGGTCGTTTGGGCTTTCAATCGGGTCTAAATACAAACATGAAGAAATCCCTTTGGAGAAAATAGAGTATTAAGTAGAAGTCCTCTAATTTGTATAAATTGTTTAGAATAATTTAGAATAATTTGGGCCATGTAGTGTAAGTTTGGGCCTTGAGGTTCATAAATAATATTGGTCTTGATCAAGGAGTCCAAGTAGCACAAGGAGCTCTCTCCTTATGCCACTTGTCACTACCTTGTGAGAGCCTTGGAGTGCAAGCTAGGTTTGGGAAGCTTGTCATAGAAGCTAGGGTTAGAAGCTTGTCTTATAAGCTAGGGTTTCTAGACCTAGCTTCTCTCATACCCTACCTCGATAGCTTGCATGGGAAGCTAAGTAGCTCATCCTTTCTTCTATAAATAAGAGGTCTAGGAACCTCTCTTGTAGACTTGATTTGAGTAATAGAATGCTGCCAAATTTTCAGCATATTACCTCAAGTTTCACATTTAGTTTCTTCTCTTAGAAGCTAAGAGCTCTCTCTCTTGAAGGTTGGCCCAACCTCCTTCAAGGCTTTCACCATCAACCTCCTTGCACGCTTCCTTCCTTACATTTCCATGGCTTCCGCATCATGAGTAGTTTCATCCACTTCTATTAAGTGCTTCAAGGTTTCATCATGCTTAAGTACCATTGAAGCTTGCACAAGAAGCTAAGGCACCTAGGAGCTCCTCCATCATTTGGTATCTAGAGCTTTGGTCTTCAAGAGCTAAGTTCTTGATTCTCTCATTTTTTGTTTTAGTTTTTTCGTGTTGTATACCACTATTTTTGCATGTCTTGAATGTTTTCCTCTGATTGAAAATGCTTTAGTTGAATTTAAACTGTTCAAAACACATCAATCTTCTTGAAATTTCTAAAACACCATTGTTTAGGTGTTTGTGCAAATGCTTATGCAGAAAATTGTGAGCAGAATGTGTTAGATGTATTGTGTCATAGAATGTGCTTTTGTGTGCCTTTTAATTTTGCAATTTTGAGTTCCTTAATTCACTATTAGATCATTAGTGAGTTTCTTCAAGTCATAATACTTCTATATGTCTTGTAGTTTGTTCACAAATTCCTTGGAATCCATAGGTTTCTTGACGCTGTTCTGAAATTGCTTGCATCTTTGATCACTGACTTGCACGATTTACTGCCACTGGATTCTTATGTTTTTTCAAGTGAAATTTTGAGAGAGGCTTTGTTAAGATGTTAAATATATTGTGTTGAATAGGCACATTCAGATTCAAAATACAACAAAAGATATAAATTGAAAAAGCCGAATGCTCTTGATGTTTAGAATTCTGACGGAATGTGTAATTGTGACTCTGTGATTGAATTACTGCATCTAATCCAGTGACTTTTAATTCCTCAAATTTGGAGTGATCATAGTTTAAGATGTTAGGAATGTATGCTAAAAATTTGGTGATCTAATTCCAAGTAATTGGACTGTGATAAATTTTTCAAATACTGCTGCCAGAGAACTTTTGGAAGTGGAAAAATTGCATTATTGTGGTGATGATTTGCTCTCTATAAAAAAATTACTGCACCTTATCCAGTGACTGTTTTGTGCTAAATTTTTGTGTGAAATAAGTTCAATATGTTGAGAATATGTGGTAAAACTTTTGTGCAAAAATTTTCTCTAGATTAGTCAGAACAATGCTTTGAATCAAGACTGCCAGAAGCCTAAGTGCCAGAGAAAAAAAACAAAGAAAAAAAAAAGGTCAAACAAAAGGCTCTTGGTCCTGAATATTTTTAGGAGGATTCCAGTGCTTTTTTTAGCCAAATTTTTGCAAGGAGTTTCTTTTAAGTGTGGAGCAGTTGAGATAAAAATTTCATGCAAAAATACATTGCAAATTGCTTACCATAAATTGCACAAGTGACACTGCCAGAGAATTAGCGTATGAACTGGAAAACTGCCACTGTACTGAAATTGCTCACTGTGTTGGATTTAGTCCGAGCGCAATATTAGTCCGTAATTTCTAAAATTTGGAGTGGACATTCCTTACTGTGTTGTGAGTTTGTGGTTAAAATTTCAAGACAAAAGGAGAACTATAGCGATTAACATAAATCACGCACACATTGCTGCCAAGAATGATTCTAGTCTTTTTCTGTTGTTTCTTAATCTACTCTAGAGCCATTCATAGATAATCTTTTGAGTGTTATACTTCCATTTTAAGCCTTAATTTCTTGCTTGTCATTTCTAATTACATTCCTTTGAGTTTGTCATTTAATAATCCTTTGAGTTGTGCTATTCAAATTAACTTTTATTGCTTTGTATTTGTGACCTCATGGTGAATTAGTATTTTGGTGAAGCACTTGAGTTGAGTTGGAGCCAATGCATCAAGAGCTGAACTTCCAAGCACTATGGGAGAATGATTCACAATGAGGAATGTGGTCATGCTGCAGAAAAGCTTTCTTGAACAAAGTACACTAAAGGAGAGATATACTAGTGAGGCAAAAGCACAAACACAAGGAGTGCATAGTTTAGGAATTTTAATTTTCAGCAAAATTTTCATTGTATTCAATTTGAGTTGTAATTGCAAAACTCTTTATCATTAGTGGAATAATTCAAAACGTGTAGACGGTGAAGTGTTTCTAAGGTTCTTGGTGCCAAAGAACTTCACCTTAGGATTCGGCTAGCTTTAAGTTTTCCAAGCATTAGTTTTATTTATTTTCTTTCTTTCAATTGTGTAAGCCGACTAGTTTTATTTTCATTGAGTCGCTTTCGTTTGTGATTTAGTGGTCTCATTGTAAGAACAATTGGAAAGGTACATTGGGCAAGTCTTTGGCTAAGGAAAGTCTTGGTACTTAAGTTGTCCAAGTGACGCACCTCACTTTCCTGGGAGACCCCCTAGTGTGCTAGACTAGTTTGTCTTATCTTGAGGCACTTCTTTACAAAATTTAAAGATTCTCAACATTCCCATCACCATAGTGACAATGAGTCTCATGACAATACACCAGATTTGCGAAAAATTTTGGAGGAACTTCGGATTATGAAAGTAAACATTGATGTACAATTTGCTATTATGGCAGAGGAGTTGAAGACCTTAAAGAAGAAGGAGCATAAGTCTAAATCCAAAACTAGTTCATCAAAAATATAGCAATCTGATAGTGAGGATGAAAAACCCGAGAGGGATAGTATGAGAGCAGCCGAATACTATCAGCCAGACCCTTACCACCACCATAGGAAAGAAAGAAAATCCAAAGAAGTTAGGGTAAAGCTATCACACTTCCATCGAAGTAATGATATTGATACCTTTCTTGATTGGGAGATGAAGGTTGAACAATTATTTGAGTGCTACCATGTTAGCGAGGAGAGAAAAGTCCCTCTAGCCACCCTTAGCTTTCAAGTACATGTCTTACATTGGTGGATAGCCCTAGTAAGAGATAAGAGTCTTCACCATGAGCCAACTATAGCATACTGGAACAATCTTAAAAGTGCTCTTAGAAGAAGACACATACCTTCCTATTATCATAGAGAACTCATGGACAAACTCCATAGACTTAATCAAAAAAACATGAGTATTGAAGAATATAGGCAGAAAATGGAATTATATATGATAAGGGTAGGGATCAGGGAAGATGAGAGCGTAATTGTGGCCAGATTTTTGAGTGGGTTAAGTCTTGAGATCCGAGATAAAGTGGAACTTCTCCCTTATAGGGATTTCCATGAATTAGTGCAAATTTGTATAAAGGTTGAACAAGTTTTGAGAAAAGGCACAAGTCGAAGTTCCTACTCTAACTCTTATTCCAAGATGGATTATGAGAGGGAGGGAAAATCTTTAAAAGAAAAACCAAGAGAGAATCCCACCAAAGTCATAGTTCTAGAAAACAGTAAGAAAAGAGAAGAGCATGAAAGAAAACAAGAACCCTTATCCAAAACTAAACCAGACATTGAATTCTCTCCCAAAGAAACATCTTGTGAGAAGTTGAGTGAACCTTTGTCTGGAGCTGAACCAGATGTTGACTCCTCTTCCCTAGAAAAATCTTGTGAGGAGTTAATTAAAGAGAAACCTTTGGCTAGGGTTGAATCAGACACTAACATAAACTCCTCCTTCATAGAAAATCTTTGTGAGGAATTGCCTAAAGCAAAATATGTGTCTAGTGTTGAGCTAGATATTAACACCAAAATATCACTTAGAGAAAAACCTTGTGATGAGTTGCTTGTAACTAAACAACAAAGTCAAAGTATTAAGCAACTTCATAGGGAACAAACAAAGAAAAGTACAAAAAAAGATGAAACTACTCCTTGGGCCAGAAACCTTTGTCCATCATCTGGTAAGGGGTACCTTGACCTTGGGAGTTTGTTTCTTGGGAATTTTATGTTCATTCTTAAATGTCTTGTATATATGCCATATGTTTTACTATTTTCATGTTATTACAGGAAGGTGTTTGATCCTGGAGGAAGTTAACAACTGAACGTTGTGGATCTGAGGACAGATCCCTTTCAAGAGGGAAGGGATGATGGAAGAAGGTCCCGACGACATTAATCAAGAATAAAGGTGACAAAGAACCCGAGGGAGAATCAAGAGCTTTCCAAAAGATTAGGCCCATCTCAGGTCATTTAGGCCTTCAATCGGGTCTAAATACAAACATGAAGAAATCCATTTGGAGAAAATAGAGTATTAAGTAAAAGTCCTCTAATTAGTATAAATTGTTTAGAATAGTTTAGAATAATTTGGGCCAAGTAGAATATTTTTGAGCCATGTAGTGTATGTTTGGGCCTTGAGGTCCATAAATAATGTTGGGCTTAATCAAGGAGTCCAAGTAGCACAAGGAGCTCTCTCCTTGTGCCACTTGTCACTACCTTGTGAGAGCCTTGGAGTGCAAGCTAGGTTTGGAAAGCTTGTCATAGAAGCTAGGATTAGAAGCTTGTCTTATAAGCTAGGATTTCTAGACCTAGCTTCTCTCATACCCTACCTAGATAGCTTGCATGGGAAGCTAAGTAGCTCATCCTTTCTTCTATAAATAAGAGGTCTAGGAACCTCTCTTGTAGACTTGATTTAAGTAATAGAATGCTGCCAAATTTTCAGCACATTACCTCAAGTTTCACATTGAGTTTCTTATCTTAGAAGCTAGGAGCTCTCTCTCTTGAAGGTTGACCCAACCTCCTTCAAGGATTTCACCATCTACTTCACCATCAACCTCCTTGCATGCTTCCTTCCTTGCATTTTCATGGCTTCCGCATCATGAGGAGTTTCATCCACTTTTTCTATTCGGTGCTTCAAGGTTTCATCATGCTCAACTTCTATTGAAGCTCGCGCAAGAAGCTAAGGTACCTAGGAGCTCCTCCATCACTTGCAGCATGGGCATGGCCTTGGAGCAACGTGTCTCCCCTCAAGTTTGAAGGCTTTGTAAGCAGAAAGAAATAGGTAAAGGTGATGATGAAGTACAACACTCTCTTGCTCAAACTGAAACCCATTTTTTAGAATGACGATCGGATGAGGTGTCATCCGATTTACATTTTTTTTCAAAATGTAAACCGGATGGGGTGTCATCCGATTGTCATTTGCAAACAAAATGACAACAGGACGAACACATCCGGTTCATAAACTCCCAAAACGACAACACCACTATTCACTGTCGAATACCACCCAAATCATCAAATTAACCACTCAAATCTACAATACATCTCACAATTTCTCATAAATATAAAAAATTACTTACTTATAACTTTGTTGAAGCTTTAATTAAAGATTTTGCGAAAAAATAACCTCCTAGAACGGTGGTGGGTGGGAAAATACTCCATGGACGAGATTACGGAGGTGAAGGGGGTGGAGGACAATGCTAACTTTTCCAACTTTTGAGTAAGGATGTATAAGTAATTTCATATTGACTATGGAGGTGCAGGAAGAGGGTATGGAGGTGAAGGAAGAATTCGTCCCTATTATACTCTTCGGCCCAAATGCAAGGTCTAAATTTAAATTCCTATACTACATTGGCCCAAAATACAAGGCCCAAAATTCTATTTTACCTGGCCCAAAATAAATTCTACATGACTTTATACAATTTTTTACAAGTAGAGGTCTTATAATCTTGAAGTTCTAAAGTTTCTAGAGTGATCTTCTCCTATTTTGAACTTGGGCCCAAAATTTTGTTTAGAGACCCAAACAAGTCCAATTAGGCCCAAACTCCTAATAATTTTCTAATCAAGGCTCTACTAGCTTACTGAACTCTTTATTCTTTTTTGTAATCTTGGAGGCAAGATTACATCAGAAATAACCTACCTCATGTTCCCTCCAAACTCGTTCAAGTTATTGCTCAAATGTCATTTAAGCTTTCTCAAATGAGTTGGTTTGACTTCATATATTATTGTTCACAAAAACTAAAAAAAAAAAAAGGGTAATATAATAGCAAAATGGAATTTATATAAAATTTAATTCAAGCTTACTAAAACATGACATAAAAAACTAATAAGTGCCTCAATAATTGCCACATTTAGGATAAAAGTTTTTATATATTTGACACTAATCATAGTGCACCAAAGCCGAAGCAATAGCTAATTTAACTTCCATATATTGGTCACATGCTAGTAATTAACCACATATTGTTATTAGGAAGCCTGGGATTTCATTACGACTTTTAATGAGGTTATTGTGAAACCTAAGATTCTTATAAAATTGTATTTAGGGTTCTTATGTTATGTAAGACTCCAACAAGGTTGTGACAACCTCTTGAATAAGGCCTTATAATATAGATATATGATTGTCTTGGAAGAGGACAACCACAAATTAGGGTCACAAATGATTTCCTATATCCTTTGTGAAATTATAGAGGTTGATCGATCAATGATAGCATCTACCATCATAACAGGTATCAATCAACTATGGGATACATTGTTGGATACCAAAAAGGCATGGTTAAGAAAGAAGATAGACATTGAAAAGGTTCATGGAAATTGGGAGGAGTTGTACCAGAAGTTGCCATTTTTTTAATATAATGTAGGGCACGTTCTAAGCTTCATTTTGAAGATGGATACACTACTTGTGTGCCACAACACACATGGATGAGGATAACAACCACATTTTCTTCAAAAAGGTCTTATGGACGTTCAAAACATACATTAATGGTTTTTGCTACAAGTCACTTGTTCAATTGGACAAAATATTTCTATATGAAAAATCTAAAGGAACCTTATTAGTGGCAGTTGCACAAGATGGGCAAAACAACATAATCCCCATTGTCTTCACTATGGTGGAAGGTGAAATGGTTTATGCTTGGCTTTTTTAAAGTAACCTACAAAAATACATCACCCCAAAAGACGGTTTGTGTTTTATTTTTTATCGTCACAAGTCTATAAATACTTCATACTCTAGAAAGGAAAGTAGTTGGACCAAAAATGATTATGTGCACATTGAACAAATCTTCATTAGGCACTTCAAGAATGAACAATTGAAGAAAAATGTTGTAAATATGGGTAATTTGTTATTTTTCTAAAGTCATTAATTTCATAAATAAATTTTCCACTTTTCCAGTTTCTTAAATTAATTAATTTGTAAAAAAATCACAACATATGGGATGGTTGAGTCAATATTCTTTTAGTATTACAACATAGTCAAATATGGGCATGCATAAGCAACACAATAGCCACATGACATCTCAAAAGAAAAATAAACGCTTGCATGGGACAATAAATGACGTTATACAACAAACTTGTTGGAGTCAATCAATTTTTTTACTGAAGAACACAAAGAACCTTCCCATTTCCTCCTTGGTCACTACAACCTACACCCATTGCAACAAACTTCTTTGATAGAGGAAAGGAGGTGGCAGCCTTGATTACATTGGTCATGTCTACTCAAAAATGGCATCCGAGACAATGAAAGATGCAAATTCAAAGGTAAACACTCATGAAGTTCTTACTTTCAACAAAAGGACAATAGTATTTCTGGTGGAAGAGGCAAAATATTCTAGCAGAGCTAATTAGTAGGGTGATTCTCAGTGAGGATAAGTGAATTTGTGTAATTTAGACATGTTCCAAAATCTTCACTTGTCATGTTTGCATATACTTACTACATGCAAACACACAACATGATTACAACATGTACATCGTTTATGTCTACACTAGAAAATAAGTAGTTATAATCTATAAAGAATTATTTGGAAAACTTAGATGTGAAGACTATTGACTAACTTACACGAGATCAATTTTATTCCCAAACCCATAAATGAAATGAACTTTAAAGAGTTAACTCTAATCAAATTGGATAAGAACCAAATGGACATTAGGAAAGAACAATTTGTTCCTACTATCACATACGTAATCACAAAAAATAAAACATGTCCTAACATTGCTTGGGTATGAACTTCATGTCATTAATTAGTGTTACTTTAAATTAGTTATCTAACATGTGTCATCTTCACAATAACCATATCAATAAAATTTTAATCTATGTCTTTGATGTAAGCTATAATTACAAATTAATTATTAATTCCTGTTACAATTATTATTATATAAAAATACAATTTCTATATTATACAAAAAGTTTAAAATTAAAATTAATTTTTTAAATAATAAAAAATTTTACATTTTTACCTTAATATTATCATAACTTTAATTTTTTTATTAAATATTTACATGAGATTAGAAGTATAAATTCACATTAGTCTATTAGTTTGTGTCATAATCCCTTATCACATTTGAAAGTGCATTGCATTGAATGAATACATTGCTATCGAGGGATGAACAAATTGCACATTGATCCAAACTCTTCTTTCCACGACATTGATAAAGAATTGTTGAACAAGTTGAAAATTTCACTACTAATAATGTTTCATGAGAAGTCTCTCATTTAATGTAAGATGAATCTATTGTGTTCATTACACTAAGTCTTATATATATTTTTACTTTAGGAAGACACATAGATTAAGGTTATCTATTACGTCAAATTCACCTTACTCCCTAAACAAAGAATTTCACCATTTTTATCATAATATGTTTTTCATATGGAGCAACTTTGAATCAAAAATACCGAAGAAATTTAATTCTCTTATAGTTGTGTTTGCAAAGAGTGAAATCACATAAAAATGAGAAAGATGCCCACTTTCAATATATTTCGTTTAAAATGTGTAGAATCTCATGATTGCACTTTCTTTAATTCGAAGAAAATAGTATGCGTTATTTTGAATGTTCTTGGTGACACATGATTGAAGAAGTTGTATTACCATAAAGATAAAGTCACACATGATGATATACTTATATATTATATTATTGGGATATTAATTGACTTCCATGTATAAGAAATGTTTACTTAGAAGTCGTAATTTTCTTTCTCACCATGATTTAACTATACACTAGTTTTAGAATATCTAATTAACAAATTATAATGTTTCTAAACTCACTTACAATAAGATCTTTCATGAACCCTAATCCTAAAAGTTGTGACCCCATCACTTCCACTAAAACAATAGTGTACTTTAGTAGACTCATCCAATATGTGATAATTATGAAAAATTCAAATGGTTACAACCTTACTTTTAAATGTTCTAATCTTCAAAGAATGGTGCTCTAGGTGGTATTTCAATTACCTATTTGACAAAGTCACTGAAGTATTAAAATACAAACACAGTAAAAGAAGTCACATAAATTAACTATCATTCATGACTTAGTAGAAATCAAAATGCAAGCTCTTCACCCAACCATACAATGTGAAGAATCATATGGTAAGATTGAATTATTTGTCCAAATTAAAAATTTATGTAAGAAAATATTTGATGAATATTATTCATGACTTACAAGACAATATCTGTATTGATAACAACATAAGAAAACTCACATTTAATTTGGAGACAAAAATAACTTCAATCATGTTTTTTAGTTTTCTTTTAACGTGTATCAGATTTATTTCAATTATGTCTATATTCTTTAAATTTTATTTATTTTCCTTTCATGTTAACTTGAAAAAATGAATTTTCAATTAGTCTTATATAAAATTTCAATCTCTAGATATTTAAATATTTGATCATTAAATATTGTTTGACATATTTTCAAATAAGTTTTTTTTTTTTTCATATGATTAATTCAATCTAATGCTTGTCTTAAATATTTATTAATTATAAACTGAATTTAGTTTTTAAATATGATTTTTCACCATTTCAAAATGAATTTTATCAATTATATTTGTCTATTTTACCCTTATAATAATAATAATTTTCAAATTTTATTAATAAAATAAAAATTTTAATTAATATTTAAACTATAATTAATAATTTGAAAATTGAAAATAATAATTTAAATTTGTAAAACTTTATAATTTATAATTCCTTTTTTAAATATCCATTTTAAATATTTAAAATCTTCATCATTGATATAAATTTTTATCACCTAATTAATTATTTGTTTTAAGGAACATTTAATGTGTTTAAAAGTACAAGTGGGTTGAAGGTGATAAAGTATAAATATTTTATTATTTAAGTTAAAAATCTTATAAATAAAAAAGAATAACTATTCAAAGTTTATTTCAAAAAAATATCATCACTCTAAAACTCTTTCGCTCTTTTTTCTCTTAAGGATTCTAAAGGATTTATTTATCTTTTCTTATATCGGAGTCCACCTTAAAGATCCTGGTGGAAAGTAGAACATTTCTATACAATTAGAGATTATTTTTGAGTGATTTTCTATTTTTCATTTTCTCTTTAGTTTTATGGAAATGATTGCATGCCTAGGGTTAGAGATTGCAAGTCTTATTTTCTAGACAAAGATAAATCTCTCTTAGATAAAGAGCATGAGGGTATATTTAGATTCTTAATCAGAGTGTTTTGTGTATAGGTTAACTTTTGTATGAAAGTAGTGAAATTGGAAGTTTAAACTTTATTAAAGAAAATTAAAAAGGTAAGAGAGGCTGATTATGCTTTTTTATAGTACCTTAGGGTAGATGATTTAGATGTAAAGGTGATATGGTCACAATAATTGATTTTATGTAGGGATTGTATGTTTTTTGAACATATTCAAATTATTTGAATCTTAAGATGAATGTTTGGTCATATCGTGAAGATGTTCATGATGTAATACAATTAAATGTTTCTTGTAGACAATTGGGTTAATTATGTATAGTATGCTTGAGATATTAAAGAATTGAAAGTGTTTGAGATAAAATTGGTATAGTTTGAGTTAATAGATTTTAAATGAGTTGTGTCTATATTTTAGTATTTAAAAAGTTATGCGTGAAATTGGTTCAAGTTATTGTTATTTTTAAACAAAACATTTCATGTTAGGCATAAGAAATGAAGAAAAAAAACCTTAGTTTGAGCCCATTGGATCACCTTTCATATTCTGCAGAATTTCTAAATTATGTCATCGCTAGGCAAGCAAAACTCTCGTTGGATGAAATTCAATTAATTGAAAATCCGAGAGTTTTGGTCGCTGGGTGAGTCAAATTCGATGCATGAGTTATTTAAATAAAATCTCCTACTGATCTGGTCACTAGGCTGGCCAACTCTCGTTGTGCGAAATTCAGTTAATTGAAAATCCAATAGTTTTGGTTGTTAGACAAGTAAGTTCTTGCTCCAAAAGTTGTTTTTATGAAACCCCCAATGGTGTAGTCGATGGGTGAATACTTTAATCACTGAGCGAGCAAGTTTTCGTTGGGCAAGCTAATGTAGTTGGGCAAATAGTGTGACATCCCTTTTCTAATATACAACATATAAGCTTTTATTTAAATATTAAACCATTACTCAGAATTATATTAGAAAAGAAACATCCTGAATCTAATAGACAAAGTAAATTGTAGTGAAAATAAAAAGACAAAGGAAACTTCATATACTAGATCCATAAAACATTAGCAAAACCTTGACTGCAAAGAAGTAAAAGAATATAAAGCAATGCCAAAGTATAAGAAATACAATGTATCTACGTCTAATTCAACACATGAGTCTTCTGGAAGTAAAGTCAAGTGTCTATGATGTATGACACTAGTAGCTCATGACATGAGATATTGCCTTTTGGTTGAGGGTTGGACAATTGATTTCTTATAGATGTTTGATGAGTGAATTGACATTATATCCATGAGAGTATATGGATGAGACCTGGATCAAATGTACAAATTTGTTCCTTCAATATATGTATACGATTTTAATAAATGCATGAATATAAGTCTGTTTTTAAGAATTCTAACTTAGCTCATTTTGTGTGTTTGCATATTGTTTATTAAATGTGATGATCAAATGTTATACGAGAATATATGATATTGTTGGAGGATAGCCTCAATGAAAATAAGTTGAGGATGAAGATGATAAAACTCTCTCCATTCAAAGCATCATCTTTCACAAGCTTTGCAAAATTGGCATCACCAATCACATTTAATAGTTTATTCAATTTGAAGAATTGAATTCACTCAATGAAACCTGTTGAGAGGAGACTATGGTTTAATTTTCATATCTTTATTTGCATGAGTAGGACCCACAATTAGCATTCCTCTAGCTACATATTATTGAATATTATCATTCCTTTGGTTACATATTACTGAACATTAGCATCCCGATTGCGTATTATTGAATTATATTCAAGGATATAATTGACAACTAGTCTTTCCAAAGAAATGAGTTCATAAGCTAAATAATGCAGTATCTCAAGATACATTAATTCCAGCGTTCAACAATAGTTCAGAAGTCATGTACAATCTTGTGATTACATATTCAATAGTACGGAAGCTCTGTACCATCTTGTGATTCTCTCATGAAGTGGCTTTCCAATGTAGGTAGTCGCACAAGATTAAAATAAAAAATCTTCAAGTCACAATTAGAATTCAACATCCAACCTTTATTGTTTTGAAGGTTTGACGGTTAAATCTTGTCAGATCAAACTATAATTTTTATTGGAGATTACTCACTCATAATTCTTCAATCTGAATGGTGGGATTGTCCACTACACATCTATAGAAGCACCAAAAATTTTGTGAAATTCAGATGTCTATAGAAAATTTCTATCACCACTAGTATTGGTTATTTTGAAGATCCAATGATGAAATCTTTTTCAATGACATTGAAATATTTACTGGAGATTTCTCACTCATGGTTCTTCATTCTAAATGGTCGGATGTGAAATTGGAGCTCTAAGTTATTCCCCAGAAAATTCGTCAACAGAGGCAATTTTCTAGTGACGAAGTTCTTCACCAATATGAAATATTACAATTTTGATACCCACATGGTCACATCAATCATGCGATGAGGAATTAGTTACAGGCCACAAGCAATAGTAGTTATCTCATTTTACATTCTACCTCATCAGGTTATCTCTAATTACGACTATGAATTGTCACCTGGTCGCTTGTAGTGGTAAACCTGTATCACGAGAATGATGTGTGTCATAGTGATATCAACTAGTATGATTTCTCATATCATAAATGAATTATTCTTTTTACTGGATATAGAGTATGGTAGTGTAAAAGTGCATGTCTAGGAAAGTTTTGGCAAGGAAAAACTTGGTATTTAAGCGTGTCCATCGGTGACCCACCTCTCTTTCCTATTAACTTACCTCGTATACTAGTTTACGATCTACAGTCATTATTCCAGAAGATAGTACTATTCATATTGAGAAGCCAATGACAAAATTTATCAACTCAGATGACCCAGTTGTCGTCATTGTTATTATAGCTAATTGGCAAGTTCATAATGTGCTCATTTACAAGGGAAGCTCTACCAACATTCTCTACTGGTTGACTTTCGTGAACCTTGATGTTCTTATTCCCCTCATCAAGTTTTACCTGGATCCTATTGGGGTTCACAGATAAATGAATGTACACAAGAGGTTACATACACTTGCTGACAACCATTGAGACTAGTATAGAGAACTAAACTTTGATAGTTTAGTATATTTTGGTGAAGGACAACACATCCTACAACGTGTTAATCGGTCGTAGAATTCTAAATCAGTTTGGGGTCATTCTTTCGACATCACACATGATTATAAAGCTCCTTGCTAAGGATGAAACAATCATTATAGTGGAGGCCAATCCAAAAGCATCTTGTAATATTATGCTAAAGCCTCAAAGCACCCCCCGTACTCGGTTAAGGCTCCTTCTAGTGACGGTACCACTCAAACCAACTTTACTTTTAGAGTTATCCAAAAATGTGATACTATTGAACAATGTCACAACATTGAAGAGGCACCTCCCACTTCCTTTGAGAAGAAGGTACATATTGATCCCAGAGACAACTTCGAAGAGAATCGTCCCACTTTTGATGAGCCCGTGGTCTAAATTCAATTTGGTTCTCAACACAATCAATTCTTTTGTTTATTTTTTGTACACAAGGGTGATGTATTTATTTTCTTAGTTCGGATTTTATCTCTAAGGAGGATTTTTCCGAGCAAGGTTTTAACGAGACAAGCTCTTGTAACAAGTCATTTCAAATAAAGGTTAAACATTTTTCTATTATAGAATGAGCATGATCAAATGACACTGTTTGGCTTCATTTGAGTACTTTGGTCGAGTGACCAAGTTTGATCACATATATATCCTGGCCAAACAACAATGTTTGAACCCAACCAAGTACTTTGCCCGAACAACCAACTTTAGTCACACATATATCCTGGCCAAACGACAATTTTTTTATCCAACCATGTACTTTGGCCGAATGACTAAGTTTAATCACATATATAGCCTGACCAAACGATAATGTTTAGACCCAACCAAGTACTTTGGCCAAGCAACCAAGTTCAATCACATGTATATCTTGGCCAAGCGACAATGTTTGGACCCAGTCAAGTACTTGAGTCAAGTAACCAAGTTTGGTCATATATATATCTTGGCAAAATGACATGTTTAGACCTATCCAAGTACTTTGGCCAAGCAACCAAGTTCAGTCATATATATATCCTAGCAAACAAAATGTTTGCACCCAGCCAAGTACTTTGGTTTAGCAACCAAGTTCAGTCACACATATATCCTGGCTAAGAAACAACACACACACACACACACAGAGATATATATATATATCCTGACCAAACGACAATGTTTGGACCCAGCCAAGTACTTTGGCTAAGCAACCGAGTTCAGTTACATATGTCTTGGCCAAAATTTGGACCCAACCAAGTACTTTGGCTAAGCAACCAAGTTTGGTCACATATACATCCCGCAAAATAATAATGTTTGGATCCAGCCAAATACTTTGACCAAGAAACCAAGTTCAGTCACGCATATATCTTGGTCAAATGATAATGTTTGGATCCAGCCAAGTACTTTGGTCGAGCAACCAAGTTTGGTCACACATACATCTTGGCGCAACCGAGTTGGATCGCATATATATCCTAGCAAACGACAATGTTTAAACTTAGCCAAGTACTTTGGTCAAGTAACTCAATTCGATCCCACATATATCTTAGCCAAACAACAATGTGTTAGCACCAAGAGTTGCTATATGATTTGATGAAATCTACACAAGAATGGAGTCTACATTGGATCATTGCTAGCTACGCGGATTACATGAAGATTCATAAAGCTTATTAGAGTTTTGGTTCTAGACTTAGGTTTTGTGTGTGTGTGTGAGTGTTTGGCTTTGGTTTAAAATCATATGTTGCATGTTTCATAATTCAAAGTAAGCTCCAAAAATTGTTTTTGCTTAAACAAATCATTAAAAGGTTCTAAATAAGGACAATTCAGATTTTAGAAAACTATTTCAGAAACGAATTCAGTAAACTGTTTTCCAAATCTGAACTTGATGAATTTTCTTTAGTCATAGAAAATTCAATCGATTGAACTGTTGATACAATCGATTGATGTCTTTACAGAACTTATGATCAACTTTCTTATATAAAGGTCAAGCATGTGATTTAAAAACATCTAAGTCATTTGAGCAAATACTTGTTAAATTTGTCAAGAGAGAAAAAGCGCGAACACCCTTGAGATCTTTTAGCTATCAATTTTCATAAGAACACTAATCTTGGAGCATTGCTTTGGATGTGAATTCGTGATATTGTAATCTGTTGAGTGGATTCACTACTGTAATTGTTTCATTGATTGATTCTTATTATACTGTGAGAGTTATGTTACGAATTACATAGGGGTTGTAATTGTAACAGGTTTAGTGCAGTAGGTTCTGCATTGGTTAGATAGTTGTTGTAGGGTTCAGTAGGCTGTTTGTTGTTGGGAGTAGTGGTTGCTTGCGGGTTGCAAGTGTTGTAATCTATGTAAAACTGATCTTACTGATCTTTTTTAGTGGAACTCTTTGCTAGTTGGCAAAGGACTGGACGTAGCCCTTGAAGAAGGGTGAACCGGTATAAAATCTTGTGTTCTTGATCTTTCTTTACCTCTTCTTGAACACATATCTTTTCTGTTATTGCTCGTTCAATTAATTGTTCTTCACGCATTATTGATTGTTCATTTTACTAGTGTTATTTTGAGTTCATTGGAATTATTGTTTCATTTGTATAATTGATCGAATTTGTTCTTGATCCTATTTGAGAGTGCTTATTATTCTCTGTTATCACTGTTTATCATATTGACTTTGAAAAACTATTTTCTTGAGTCTGTTATTACTTCTTGATCTGTCAATTGAAATGAATTGCTTTGCTGTTTGATTGGTGTGGAGTTGACTGCAAATACTATTCATCTTATTATTTTTGTGACATTCTGAGATACATCAATTCTGGTTTGAATTGTTGTGTGCTTGTTCTCCAGTAAACTTCTATTACTTTTCATCTGATTGTATCTGAAGTATTCTGAATTTTTTTGTTTCAGTATACAGTCTTCTAGTTTTACTTAATTATTGTCTGGATTAACAGAACTGTTTTCTGGTTCTAGTTTATTGCTTCCGCATCTGATTAGATTGTGTTTTTATTATATACTGTTTTGAGTGTTGTTTCAATTGATTGTTTCTGATCTGGAATATATTGAATTGTTTTTGTACACTTCATAATATCATTTTTTTCAATAGTTTCATTAAATATCTTTCATTCTTTATTTTATAAAAGGTAATTTTGCAAAACTTTAATTCAATTCACCCCCCTCTTGAACTCGGCCTAAACTTATTTTTCACAATGTTTGAACCCAGCCGAGTACTTTACCTAAGTGACCCAGTTTGATCACATATATTCTGGTCAGAAGACAATGTTTGAACCCAGGCAAGTACTTTGGTCAAGCAACTTAGTTCGTCACATATATAAAGATCTTGGCCAAAGGACGCAGTTTGGTTTATTTAAATACTTCGGTCGAACGACATAGTTCGGTCACATTTAATAATCTTGACCAAGCGACACTGTTTGGTCACATTTTAAGATCTTTGCCAAACGCCATAGTCCAATCACATTTAATCTTCTGCTAATCTCCTTTCAGCTTATTCCTCACCTCATCGGTGCCTTCAAGGCTTTAACAACCCCACCTCAGCTTCGAGGGCCTTGATTCAACCTGACCTTGTGCAATTTCCAATGACTTGGCAGTAAGAGTATGGTCTAAATCAAACTTCTATTTCAACAACTCTTGGTTCTTACACTCTTCTGGCCATCATAACTTTGGTAGAATCAAGGTATTTGACCAAGTCAGTTGCCACCAACAACTCAACGACATGGGGGACTAAGAAGCTTGCACTGCCCACGATATCATGCACTAGATTTGCTTGCATGTTCACATGTCATAGCAAGTTGATGTTAGTGGCCATAGTGGAGACATGATCCACTTGGATGAGGGGCCCTTCTCTCTCTCGGATTATCAACCTTGGTAGAGGAGGTCTTTCATGCTCGGGTATCGAGGGAGAACAAGGAATAGTTAATGGAGTGGGTTAAGTAGTAAACGTTTGAGGTGTTAGATACGATAATGCTCTTGAGAGTTTAAATCCTATTTTCCAAATGATAATTACATTAAGGTCGACCACACAAGCTCGGGTAACGGTCACAGATAACACGACCTATAACAAGTTCTCAAACCGCGACTTCAGACACAAAGCTCGACCCAAATAGGTTGCTTAAAAGCCTCTGAACTACCAAGTTAAACTTTAAGCTCATTCATTCTCTACATCAAATTTTGAGCTCGAAGGTCTTGTGTACTATCCAATACTTGAAAAAATAGAAATCTAGCACTGAACTGAAAAAGATGGAATGATATCAAATGTAATATTGCCCACTTATAATATACAGGTAACCACCTACAGATTCCAAATCACACGATCCAATCCACAATCGACTTTTGTTATTAAGCTTAACAATCTATAATACAATAATCACCTATAAGGTCAAACACTTATAAATACACTTTTATACCCTGAACCTTGTACTTACTCACTTATTACTTATTATAAACGTTTTTTCCATTCTTATTAACTTTATTACTTATTATAAACGTTTTTTCCATTCTTATTAACTTGAATGTTTATGTACATCTTCCTTATAATAAGCATGATCAACAAAGCTTAACTAAATATTTTTAAAAGTCTTTCAACTTACATCATAATTTGACTTTTCGGAAATCGATGCTAAATCATCTAATAAAGTTTCAACTCAGATTATGTAAGAAAGAACTATTACTAAATTATTTCAATATCTTAAATAAATGTATTAGTTAAAATAATAATAATTTCAATTAGTATAATCGCTAACTTAACTAATTTCGTTTAGAAAACCGATTAACTTAAATTAATAAATAAGGTACATTTCTATCCATACACATGTTATAAATAACTAATAAATTTTTTTATTAACTATTATAACGTGTCCTCACCTCGTAAACTTTGAAGTTTGAACTTTGATAAGTTTGCAATTACAATCAAAGCTGTTACCTCAAAGCACGTTACGCGATGAATTGGATACACGTCAACCATTCTTGTAGATTTCCCAAAACCCACAAGTTATCTTGTCGTCTACGAGGAACATCTAGCGGCTCCATGTACCACACATACTTTTCAAGATAGTGACGCTTTATTAAATTTATATGTACTTTAAAAAAATGTATATTATGATTTGTTACTAGTTGATTTCATACAAAATGACGTATAGTTATTAAACTAAGAAAAAACAAAAACACAACTAGATATCTTAGATTAAAATTAAAGTTTTATAAAAGGATGAGTTTAATCTTAATTTATTTTTATAAAACTAAACAAACTTTAAATGATTATTCTGACATATTCTTTTCGCACTTACATCTCATCTTATATAAAATTAAATATTTGTAGAGAATTTGACAGTAAATGTTATAATAAGTCAAATTAATCTTATTAAAATAGATTATAATATCCTATTAAAATCTGAATTTAATCCTAACTCATTTTATAAACTTAAAATTTTAATATCTTAGAACATTTCATCCAGATATATCTTGCATGATTGAATGTCAGATGAATAAAAATAGAAATAGTTGGTTTATTTGGTAAAATCAGTTTTGAGCAGATAAAAGATCTATAGTTGCTTTGTTTTCTTTATCGTAAACTTACTTTTATTTATTTATTTGTTTCTCTCTTTTGTCGTTTTATCTGTTTTGCAATTAAATACATTCAAATTCTATTTCATTCTTCACCTATTCTTATCATTTTCCTTTTTATTTATTCTGAACCAAACAAATATTAAAATATTGAGAGATTAGGTTGTCTAAAGAAAATAAATTTGAAAAATTTTTATTTTTACCATTTTTAATCTAATAAATAAACTATTTTAAAGTTATTAGATAAAAATAATATAACAATATAAAACTTTAAAATTAATTTCATGTCTTTTAGTCTAAAATATTGTATCTAACTTTGTTGAATGTTTGAGAAATATCTAGAGAGACACCATTATGATTGAATAGAACAAAACAAGATTTTTGCCACGTCATAATTGATATCCACATCAATATCTATTTTCACCATATCCTCAGGTCCATCACTTCTTTGTTGTTATTCAACTCCAAAATAATCATCGTACTCAAGTGTTTGGAGAATGGACCACTAAAGATTCTACAGTGGACCCCATTGACCTAGTCTCCATGAATGAAAACATTCTTAAAATTATTTCTTGTATAACTTATTTTATTTGTAAATCACAAAATAAAGTGGAGCTTGTTAAATGTTGATAAAAGATTAGAGCCGAAAAATATTAAGAAAAACTAATATGGTAAACTACAATTATGAAGATAACAAAGCAAACAACTAAAATTTAAAAATGTTCGTAAATAAAGTTTATTAAAATAGTACGTTTAACAAGCAAATCAAATTTCATAAACAAGAAGTTTAAATTAGAAGAGTTTAAAAGATATCGAGAGCAGTGTGATAAATTTAAATGCAATTATGAAAGTTAAAAGGAAAGGAAATTATCAACGATAAAAAAGAATGCAAAAAATAAAAATGAAAATTGTAGTGATCAAGAACACAAACACAATCCCTCCTTTTGTTATTTTTAGTTTTGGCATTACAGAATTTAGTACAATATTTTTTCAGTCCTATTTGCAGATAAGAAAAACATATATAAACCAATCATATGGAGCAGTTATATACTGTTATTTTATTTGGACGAAACTTACATTATACTTGTTTGCAGGTTCATTTGTCACCTTTTTTTCAAATCCACACCAACAACTTGTGTTTAAACAACTATGCATTCTTTTATAACACCTTCATTTTTATATGATGTCTTCGTCAATCAATAATAAGCAAATAACTTCTTCTTTAATACATGTCAATACTTATTTTTTCTTAAACATTTGAAAAAAAAGTCATTATAAGTATAACTGATCTTTGAAGTCTACAACATATAACATTTTTTTTAATGTATTCTTATTATTACTTTGATGTATTATCTTTACATTCATTTTGTAACATTTACTTTTAATGACAATTATTTCTTTCAAACATAAAAATTTTATCATCAAAAACTTTTATTTTTAACACAAATCTCTCTCTCTCTCTCTCTCTGTCTCTCTCTCTCTCTCTCTATATATATATATATATATATATATAACAATAACAATTTATTAATTATTTACTTACTTATTAATTCATTGATTTTGATCATTTAAGTTTTTCTCCTTTTTCTTCATTCTACAACATTAATAATACTACTATACTATGAATAAAACAACAATCGACTTATTAATTAAAAAATAAATTTCAATCTCACCTTCTTAAAGACAATTATAAGATTATGAAAATAAAACATTCCTATTCTTGAAAAAACTTGTATAAATTTTATCATTATTACTTAAAAAAGAAAAGTTAATTGATTTTGTTCTAGTGAAAGGATGAGATTTTTAAAAAAACAACAAGATAATAGATATTAAATAATTTTCATATTTAAAATTGAATTTGATAGTTTTAAGGGGATCAATTTGAAGATTTGAGAATTTCTTGGTTGATCATTGTATATACGTTTGAATGATCAAAATTACTACTAAAAAGGGGTGTTAACAATAATTTTATAATCATCGTTTTTTAAGTCGTGGTTAAAATCAAAAGTTTTAATGACGATTTGAATTATTGTCACATATAGGATACAACAATGATTGTGCATATATAATCATTGATATATGTGTTACATAGGAAAACATTTGTGAAGAGAACTATAGTCATATATTCACATCTCTTTTAAATTTATAAGTTATTGATGTGGCATATGTTAAAAAAATAATTAATACAAACAATTTTAATGTAATCACAATATATTTTAAAACTATACAAATTTTCTCAATGCAGGCAAAATTTCAAAAATTATCAAAGAAAAAATGATAGAGAGAATAAGAGAACCTACTAAGTAATCCAATAAGAGCACTAATGGTGGTAGTCAAAATTAATTCAGAGCAAATTGGTGAAGGTGCAATCAGTGGAGCTTTCAAAGGGTGGTAAAACCAATAGTGAGACAATGAGTTATGGCGCAACTCTAATAAACGCCCACGACAATGATAACTTGAATCGTGATAGATATGAAGGCAGAGGACAATCAAAGAGGGAAAGGAGGAGAGAAGAAAAGAAAAGAAAACAAAAGAAATGTGAAGACAAAGTGTTCATTGAAATTTATTATATGCAATATAAAGATCATACAATGACAATTTTTTTGAACTACGTGATAAGGTACTAATAAGTGTCTTTTTGTATGTTTTGTAGATATAATTGATTTACAAAGTGTTTGCACCTATTAGAATATAACAACAAATGAATCCATGCATTAGAAAAAAAAAGCCATATTAATATATGTAGAATAGAAATCTATGAATTATTATTAGAATGGTTCATTTTATGAAAGAGGAATGTAAGAGTAGTTAGAACATTTCATGAACAACAAACTACAAAGGATGAAAGAAAAAAGAGATGAAGAACACGACACCTTCTCGAGAGAAAGATAAGTACAAAGAAAAATTACCATTTGAACTTGAAAAAGTCAATATAAGATTTGTGAAAAGAGTTTCATACATATTGAGAACTCATGACAATGAAAGAAATACTCTCCAAACTTTTGTTTCAATTCATGAGTTATGTTACAAATAAGATAATACATGCTTATATGAATTAGCTATAAAATAGGAAAAGTCTAGAAATTATTTGATTGGTGTACACACATTTCCAAACAAAATCATTGCCAAAGTCATTGCCATGGAGTAGGGAGAGTATTGTGTGGTTGGTTGTTTCCAAACAAGACCTTACATCCAAACATGTTTAGAAACTAACAAGTATCTTAAAACTCTATTTAAATAAGAAAAAAGAAAATATACTATATGCATTTTTATTTACAAATAGATTTAAGGAAATCTTGAGAGAAATATTTTTAATATTCTCTTCTAATATTCTATACATTCGCTTTGTAAATCTTTTTCCATAGTCTTGATATTATTTTTTAAACTTTTCTTTTTTTTTTTTCTCCTCTATTACATTCGTAATAATTTCATCCTCTTGTAACATACATTTTCCTTAATTCAAAATCTCATCAAATACATATGCAATGATTCAAAACAATTATCACCATATGACATATATACATATATCTATTTAAAACTATCGTTATAAGATACAACAACTCAAAACAACAATCATTTTATGTTACATATTTGTACTTTAAAAATAAATAAAATATATATTAAAAAATATAAAAATACTAAATTTTATTTAAACATAAAATTGAAAAGAAATTGAAAAAACAGTTAACTGTTTTTTTCAATTTTTTTCTAATTTATTTAATCCAATCCAACTATAATAAAATTATAAAATCACGATTATTTAAAATATAAATACCAAATTATTTTTTATGATTAATTAATTTTCTATCTTTATGTATCAAAATTGATCTAAATATAAATAATTAAGCATCAAAAGTTCAAAAATACGATAAACAAAATAAAATATAATATTAAAGTGCGTATAAAATGTGTTGATTAAAACTCAAAAAGATTTTCGTTAAATAAATCTAATAGGATTATATATATATATATATATATATATATATATATATATATATATATATATATATTCTAATCTTATCATAATCTTAATCTTACCGTTATTGATATTACTCTTTTTATATCAAAGTTGCTTTTTTTAACTATTCAATGTATATATTTAACATTTTCGCATTCTTCTAGAAGGTGTAAAAATTTACTTGATAATATTTGGTAATATTTCTTAATTAAATGTAAAAATCCTTATCTAATATTAGCGTGTAGTCAAACTAAAACTATTACATTTTAAGATCTAATTGAGTTTGAATTGACTCTAGAGTTATATAAATTTTGTAATAATGTTAATAAAAAAAGTAAAGAAAAAATTTAGTTAATACAATTGAGAGTTTTAAAGTTTTATTTGACATGATTATTTAATATAATATTCTTTCCATTAGTAAAATAAAAAAGAAATTACCATCTATGTGTATGACATAAAACAAATAAATAATATTTAAATTATTTCATAAAAAAGTGAAAAAAAAATGAGTATATAATCTATCCTTATAAAATTTATGTTATAAGGAAAAGAATTATTTAAAGTTAATTATTTTTTAATTGTTATAGACATCATTATTTAAATAATTAAGGACTTTCACAAATATTTTCCAATTCTTGTTTGTTATAAATGACAATAATTGTGTCATTATTAGATGTTGACTGAGAATATTTTATCTAACTTGATATCATCCACTTTTGAAACAAATGTTATTCAAATATACAAAGTAATTGTTAAGTGTGCATACAACATAAGATCAACTGATCTTTTTTTTATTTTTTTATTTTCATTTCCAAATTTGAGATTAGAATAAACTTCCTTAAAAATTTCAAAAAGAAAAGTTAAAAGTTTCACAATTTTATCTAGTAAGAAATTATCAAAAAATAATAATTAATGTTTTTTGGAAATGAATTGTAAAACAATAACGTGAAGGATGATGAAGTACACAGAAATGATAGAAGTTTTAAAACATCTTTCTAAATTATAATAATAACTAGTATTTTAAACTAAATTAATTTATTTTTATAATATAAGTTCATATATTAAAATTAAAATTTGTATGCATACATTACTTGTTATTTGTCATGCCATGGACCCATAAATAGGTCAACAACACCCTGTACCCATCCATACATTATATGTAAGTTTTGTCCTTAAATGAATCCAACTAATTGGATTCAAATTAATAACCAAAATCAAAAGTAACAGTATAACAAAAATCCAATTCTAACAACCGCATTCCATATTTAGACAAATCTGTATCAAATAAAACTCAACTTACCTACTATTTCTTAACTTCAAGAAGAAACAACAAGCATCTTTGCATAAAAGGATGCAATTATAAGAGTCCGTCTCACCCTTAATTCATAGCCAAGCTAGGAACAAACTCTATTTTTACACCCAAAACATCCTAAGATTTCACATGAAATCCGGATACCAACAGAAGCTAAAGCACCAAGTTCAACCTGTTCTACAATAAACATGAACATAAATTAATGCACAAGACCTAAAACTCTCAACCCTTGAATTGAACTTCTTCAAAGTGTGTCTTTATGCATCAACCACTGTGGCTCAATGGGCTGTATTAGGAGGAATGGTGCTGATACCACGGTGTGCTTGGACAGCACATGCACAATGCACAGATGTCAGATTCAGACAACCACTCATGATGAGTGAGTGTCTTAAAGAACAGGTGTGGAGTGCAGGGGATGAGTCACATACAGCCTGCACAGCAGAAGGGCTGAGTGCTGTGCATTGGCTAATGTTCAAATTCCTTAATCCATCCTCATCATTTCCTTTCACAGATCCCCACATTCTATTCTTCACTTTGCTTTGTGCCAAAGAATACATTGCTCTGTCTGTTATGTTTTGGCAGTAGTACAGTCCAAGGGACCTAAGATGAGGACATCTGTTTGCCAAGGCAATTACACTGTCATCTGAAATAACAACACAAGAGTCAAAGTTGTACTATTGTCCATCTTGATACCAAAACTAAAGCATATATACTAAATGAAGTGACTATTGGCCTCTTCTTGAAGCTGCACATGCTTAAGAAAGACAGAATATGGTTATGAGAATATAAATTTTGAAACTTTATAGCCATAAACTAACTATCCAATTTATATGAGTTATGAACTACTGTACTACATATTCCTATGGATTTACACTTAACATTTCACTACTGAATTTTCTTATATCAGAATGTGTCTAATAAGGACACACCCAAATCCCAGAATAAGCTCAAATAAACAAGGAACAATATGGATAAGAAAGTTGTTTGGGTAATGAATTTGAACTAGTCAAGTGGAATCACACAAATATACTAGTGAAACCAATTGGCATCTACAGTCAACTTAAATTACTGAAATTTTGAATGATACCTGTTATAAGGACACAACCACACAAATCAAGTGTTCGAAGATCAGGGCAGCCATATGCTAAACTCATTACTCCAACATCACTGACATCTTCACACCATCCAAGGTTCAAAGACTGTAACTGATTACAGTAATGTCCAATTGCCTGCATTTCATTATTTATTGGAATATAAATCAGTCATTTTAGTTCTTCTATGGTTATGACAATCTACTGGTCTCGAATATACCTGTAATGCAGTGTCAGATGCAGCTTTAACACATCCACATAGATTCAAAACTTTTAGCTCTCTGCATAAACTGGCCAGGTAAGCCAGGGCACTGTCACTAAAGGCTGAACAACCACTAATGTTCAGTTTTGTAAGATGCCAACAACCTAGGGCTATGGCATACAACGAACGATCGGTGAGCCTGAAACTTTTGCTGAGGTCCAGGATTTGCAGCTCATGACAGAAATTTGCAATAGTCTCAACAGCATTGTCCTCTAGTTGAGGTTTGTCTTGACGAAGGATTAAGGTTTGCAATTTTGTAAATTTAGGAGCAACAGATAGGACCAAGTTATTCATGTTCTTGCTACACCTGAAAGGTATTACATAATCAATTTTATTACTCGTTTTGAAGATTACCCCCAAAAACATTGAGTACAAACATTAGTTTCCTTGTTTGAATTTTCTAAAACCAAGTTGCCCAAATACCAGTAACTTCTCCTTATGATTTAAACAAGTGCAGAACTGTTATCTGACTTAAAAGGTAATGTTCAACCCCAACCCCACAGACACACTTCATCCTCTTGTATTCCACAAGAAGGAATTAAGCCAGATTGCTAAATGAAATGCAAAACAATTACATGAAATTAAAATGGGTTGCAACCTCACGAAGTCTCTGCTCCAGCAATCCATGAACACATGTTAAGGTGAGCTAAATCTTATGGCAGAATCGAGATTGCAGCAAAACGAAATCAATTCATATTCATATAATAAACCAATGAAACAAAGAATAAAACACTTATAATATGCACTTAATTGCACATAAGTAGAAAATATCATGTTTAAGGCCAATTAGGTGGAATAAACCATGTTTTCATTTTCTATACCTATTAATACCTATTAATATATTTACAAGAATATATTTTCAAACATTTATAAACCAAACAATGAAAATATAATTTTGCAATTTACAATGTTTGATATACAAAGCATTTAAAAATCAGAATTCAAAGAGCTTAAATTATAACTAATCGAAGAATAAAAGCATAAAAGCATTGGAAAGCATTGGAAAGGAAGGTAAAAAATAAGGATGTACCATGAGAGTGATAACCGGGTAAGGCCAAAGCAAATTGCCTCTCGCCACCCACGACAAACTTCAGAAGCTATAATCACTGTTTGATCATCCACAAGTGACAAAATTTGCATCAAAAGCTCCACTGGAATATCCTTCCATTCGGTGATCACCCCAGGTTTCAAGTTCACTTCTTTTCCACTATTTTCACCACCACCAACCATCATAAGCTTCCCAAAACTCAAGTTCAACGCCCCAGTTCTCAAACCCTTCTTGCCAACCATTTTCACCAAAGCCAGATACACGTACAACAAATTCTAGAACCTTAGAGTAGCCCTTGTTTCAGTATACAACATGTAGTAAACAAAATAATAACCACAAACCATAAATTTAATTAAAGGCCACTTATTATTACCAGAGATAGATAAGCAATTAACAATAAATAGATGAAATTTGTGATTTTTTTTTTTTTTTTTTTTTTT
>Ga0209700_101631_pt1 | contig 46646 bp, 15 predicted proteins | sample SiratroredBW_FD_187528 | JGI IMG/M metagenome (GOLD analysis project Ga0209700, IMG submission 187528) | Root nodule microbial communities of legume samples collected from California, USA - Siratro red BW (SPAdes) (version 2) | ecosystem: Host-associated > Plants > Roots > Nodule | place: USA...
TATATATATATATATATATATATATATATATATATATATATATATATATATATATATATATATATATATATATATATGTATATATATAATAGTTGTACTATTTTGAACATATTAATTGTGCCTTAAAAAATATATTTTCAATATTACAAAAACGTATTTTAAAATACATTTTCATGTTTTTTGAACTTACTTTCTTTTTATAGATCTCAAACTTAAGTGCTTAAATTTATAAGGATTAATTCTATCCTTTAAACTACTTAAGTAATCTGATGACCTGTAATAAGAAGTTTACACTACATAAATGATTTTTTTATTTCTAAAAATATATAATTAAAATATGTATAATGATAAGATTAATAAAACAAAGGTATTTTAAAATACCTCATTCTGGTAATTTCTCTTTAATTTGTACAGGTTTTGAAACTAAGTGCTTAAATCAGTTAGAATTAATTCAAACCATCAAACTACTAAGGTGACCCGAAGAGTTTACAACGTATAATAATATAATTTTATCTTAATCTTATATATATATATATATATATATATATATATATATATATATATATATATATATATATATATATATATATATATATATATATATAACAGTTGTACTATTTTGGACATATTTATTGTGCCTTAAAAAATATATTTTCAATATTATAAAAACGTATTTTAAAATATATTTTATGTTTTTTGAACTTACTTTCTTTCTAGAGATCTCTAACTTAAGTTTTTAAATTGATAAGGATTAATCTAATCCATTAAACTAGTTAAGTAATCTGATGATAATAAGAAGAGATCTGGAACTTAAGTGCTTAAATTGATAAGGATTAATCTAATCCATTAAACTACTTAAGTAATCTGATGACGATGACCTGTAATAAGAAGGTTATAATAGATAAATAATTTTTTATTTCTAAAATTATATAATTAAAATATGTATAATTTTAAGATTACTAAAAAAAAGGTGGTTTGAAATACCTCATTTTGGTAGTTTTTCTTTGATTTGTACAGGTTCCGAACCCAAGTGCTTAAATCGGTTAGAATTAATTCAAACTATCAAACTACTAAAGTAACTCGTGTCGAAGAGTTTATAATATATAATAATATAATTTTATCTTGATCTTATATATATATAACAGTTGTATTATTTTGGACATATTAATTGTGCCTTAAAAAATATATTTTTAATATTAGAAAAACGTATTTTAAAATAACTTTTTTATGTTTTTTGAACTTACTTCCTTTCTTAGAGATCTTGAACTTAAGTGCTTAAATTGATAAGAACTAATCAAATCCATTAAACTACTTAAGTAATTTTATGACCTGTAATAAGAAGTTTACACTACATCAATGATTTTTTATTTTTAAAAATATATAATTAAAATTTATATAATTTTAAGATTACTAAAACAGAAATGTATTTTTAAATACCTCAATTTGGTAGTTTCTCCTTGATTTGTTCAGGTTTCAAACCCAAGTGCTTAAATGAGTTAGAATTAATTCAAACCATCAATCTACTATGGTGACCCGTGCTCAAGAGTTTATAATATATAATATAATTTTATCTTAATCCTTTATATATGAGTTTAACTCTCAATTCAAGACCAGGTAATAAAAGGAAAACATGTATAAGTTATATGTTTATCTTCAAATCTTTTTATATTTTTATTGTACTTTTTAACAATGTGAAACAAGAGTTACAAATCCACCACTGAACTCGTTCAATAATATATTGTGTATACTTTTTAAAATACCTTTTTGCCTTATTAACCGTCTCTTCTTATCTACACAATTGACACCTATAATAAAAAGTTTAAAAAAATATATTACTAAATGACTGAACTACCTTGGATAAATTAATTATGTTTTAAAAATATGTACTTTCCATATTTTAAAATACCTCTTTATATATTTTGAACTCACTCCCTCTTTAAAGATTTCAAATTGAAGTGCATATAAGAGGTAATCCAAGCCACTAAGCTACTACTTAGTTGACTTGTAATAACAAGTTTGTACTTCATAAATAATTTTCTTACTCTTATCATATATATATATATATATATATATATATATATATATATATATATATATATAATTAAAAAATGTAATTCAAATCCATCAAACTTCTATGATAACCCGTACTAAGAATTTTATAATATATAAAATAATTTCATCTTACTCTTAATAATATAAAATCAATCATTTCTAATATTTAATTGCGAATAACATTTATACAAAATTTTATTACTTTTCATCATCTAACATGTTAGTTAATCTTCTTAATTATGTTATGTTTATTTTACTTTGTATTATTTAATTTAATTCATTGAAATGCATAATAAATAATTAAAAATATTTAATTATAATATTATATCCCAGATGACTAATATGTTTGAAAATTACATTAAAATACATGATAAATAATTAAAAAAATGTGATTATAATATTACACTATATGATAAATATTGATAAATATGTTTGATAATATAATCGAAATGAGTTTTACCAATTTTGTAAACAACCCTATTACAGATATTTAAGATTGATTCATAGCATTCTTCTATTAAATTTAAAAATTGAAACAACTTAATTTGAATGGATTGAACTAATGGTACTTAAAAAATAAAATTAAAAAATTTGTAATTGTTACAAATATTAGTTTCTTTTTCTTTCATAATAACGCTTTTGTTTTGAACATTTATACTGCATGTGTAATTCAATAAAATAATATATTTTGAATTAATTAAATCAAAATTTAAACTAAAAAACCTATATATGCATGAGATAAAAATACATAAACATATTTTTATTAGTGTTCAAAATTCAGTTATCAAATTTAGAGATTGTTTTCATGAAAACAAACTCAAATCAACTAACAAAAACAGTCATCAATCCTTACTTATGCACGTCTGATTGAAATAGGAATGGTACAAAAAATTTAAATGTTATATTGAATTATACAATACAAAAGATATAACCGAATTTAGAAATACATTTCAAATTGTATAATTCAATATATATTTAAAAAATTCACACCACATCAATTCAACTCAAATCAACTAATAAAAACATTTATCAATCCTTACTTATGCATGCATGAATGCTTGAAATAGGGATGGTGCCAAAATTGAAGCAACAAAAGATAGTGGATTCAAAATATTATTGACCTAAGAGCATTTTTGTAACTTCACTTTCCACATGGAGGTACAGCAAGAACTCATGGAGGTGCAGAAATGATGCGTCTTATTTAAGCCCCAAATAAACAAAGTTTTCTTAATGGTTAGGCCTCAGTCTTGCATTTTATAAAGCTAAAAATAAGCGATTGGGCCTTGTTTCGTATTTTATTTGCAATTTTTTTTCATTATTTTCTTTTTATATTTCTTTATAAAAATATTTTTTTCGACATTAATTTAGAATGGTATTTTTTGAAAAAAAAAACAATTGCAAATTTTGTGTACACTAATCTATAGAATGTATGGAATATTTTTCACGAATTAGATTTTGAAAGATGTTTTTAGAATGACCAAAATTACACTTCTTTCGTCCTTATAATTTAGAGTAATTTTTTTCTCAAATTAAAAGAATCAAATTATTTTAATTTATACCAATTATAATTTAAAAATATTTTAATCCTAAACACTTTTCATGTTAACAAAAATTGATACGTGAGTTGTTACTATTTGTCATATGTAACCTTTCAAATTATTAAATAAGAATTAAAAATTATTTAAAATATATAAAGACTAAAATGCTATTTTTTTCAATTTTAAGAATAAAAATGAATTATGTATACAATTAAAATTGAAATTATATATAATTTAAAGAATAAAGATATCGAACCTAAGTAAAATATCTCTATATATTTTGAACTCACTTCTTCACTCAAGATCTCGAACTTAAGTGTTTAGATTGTTAAAGAGTAATTCAAACCAAACTACTTAGTTGACCTATAATAAGAAGTCTACACTACACAAATTATTTTCTTACTTTTAATTATATATATAATTAAAAATATATAAAATTTTAAGATTACTAAATAAATGATATTTTGAAATATCTCTATGTTTTTTTCAACTCTCTTCTTGTTGTCTATAGAGGTTTCAAACCTAAGTGTTTAAACTAGTAAGAAGTAAATCAAACCATCAAACTATTAAGATGACCTGTGTTGAGGAGTTTACAATATATATAAAATAATTTTATCCTACCCTTAATAATATAAAATTATATATATATATATATATATATATATATATATATATATATATATATATATATATATATATATATATATATATATATGAAGAACTAGTGTTATTCTCATTTCAAGACTACATTAATTATTGTGTTGTAAGTCATATCTTTATCTTCAAATCTTTCTGCATTTTGATCTTATTTTTTAACAATTTCCAACAAAACTAGGCAATATTTTGCACTATTAATAGTTTTCTTAAAAAAAATTAACAGTTGACTTTTAAAATGGGAGATACACTTAGTTATGGTTGGTTATATATGAATGTCTTGTTATGGTTGGTTATATATTTTGTGTGTTAAGTAAGGAGAATATCATACACTCCTATCAACATACCCATCCTTTTGAAAGAAATAGTCAAAGTTGCTTAGGAAGTGATATGATTTGTTATAATATGATCTTTATTACGACATAGAAATGATATCACTTTCTGATAAAATGATTTAAATTGTTATAGAATTATAAAACTTTTTAAGACTAAATTTTTTATGTGCATTTCAGAAAAATAAAACAATGGAATTTTGTTTCCTTTTTATTAAATGATCTTTCAATTCTTAACCACCTCCATGATCTCGTCCTGCACCTTCATATTAGACTTGAAAAGTCTATTATACCCTTAGTTTAATTTTACAAAATCGCCCTCATCTGATTTACTGAAAAATCATATAAACCATATGAGGTGTCATCCGATTTATATTTTGAAATAGAATGTAAACTCGATGACACCCCATCCCATTTACATTATATATATATAATGTGTATATATATATATATATATATATATATATATATATAATTGTATCAAACTGTTCACCTGAGTTAATGTTTAAATCTAATTTTATTCAAAATTAATGTAATGTGCATACCACCACCCAATTCACCCAATTAAAATAAAATTAAAAAAAAATGAAGAGTCTCTTTTATTGGCCTCACTCCTCCTTCACACATTTACTCCTCTTCTCATTTTCCAATAGCATTTTAAATAAAGAGTCTTTGCTACTCTGCACGAAGTGTCTTTGCTACTCTGCACGAAGAATCCTGTCCTTTACTTTGCTTGTACTCCTCTTTCATATTTACTCCTCTTCTCATCTTCCAATAACATTTCAAATGAAGACTCTTTATTACTCTGCACAGATTTCAAATGAAGAGTCTTTTATTTTGCTTGCTTACTCCTCCTTCTGGATTGGGTTTCATTTAAATTCAGTCTATATTGGCAAGGTTGGTTGTGGTGCTTCATCCAATGTTCCTGTTAGTGGTACTCATGCTGGTAAGGCTGAAGGTTTTACATTATTTTTTTTTCACTCCTCCTTCTGGATTGGGTTTCATTTTAAATTCAATTAAAATAAAACTAAATTAATTTAATTAAGGCAAATGAAGAATCTCTATTAGCAGGGGTGATTGTGGTGCTTCATCCAATGTTCCTGATGGTGGTGCTCATGCTGGTGAGGCTGAAGGTTTTACATTATTAGAGTGTCTATTCGCAGAGGTGATTGGGTGATTGTGGTGCTTCATCCAATGTTCCTGTTAGTGGTGCTCATACGGGTGAGGTTGAAGGTTTTACATTAATTTTTTTTGCAAACCGAACGACACCCCAATGGGATGACCCTTTTTTGTCATTTCAATAAGGGTATTTTCGGAATTCAAAATTCAGGTGCAGGACGAGATCATGGAGGTGCAAGAAGAATTCGTCCCTTATATTTTACTTCTCTCTTTTCTAAAGTACCTTTTGTATTTATGTTATATTTAAGTTTTTTTTTGTTGACCAACAAAGAAAAATATAGATATCTTCACTTGTTATTCTTTCATTGCCTGATAATTAAAACAATATGGAATTGAATTCATGATGTGTTCTTATATTTAAATTTTTTTATGTCCTTTTTCCTTCTTTTAAGGCATACAAATTTTGTAAGAAAAAGTTATTTAAAATTCTCTTAGATTTGTTAAATTTAATATGGATGACTTGTTAGGCTTGTGAGTATTTTTAGAGAGATTATGAGCTTATTGGTGGACTTGTAACTCTTATTCTTATTACTACAACATTTAAGTCAAAATTTTAAATTTCTTGCTACAAGTCACCTAAGCAACTTGATGGTTTGGATTATTCCTTTCAAATTAAAGCATATAGGTTCAAATTTCTAGAATAAACATCTTTACCCAATCCAAAAGTCATTTATCATTTTGAACTGGACTAATGGAAGCCATAAAAAATGTATTTTGGAACAATCATGAAGACACTCAAGCAAGAGACTCAAAGTGAGATTGTAGAAAACCTTCCAAATTCAGAAGATTGTGTTATTATTGTATTTGGTCCAAAAATATGGTTTAAGTTTTCCATTCTCTCATGTGAATTATGGTTATGGAACCATGTTTGTTTTTCACTTAAATTAGATTAATATTTGTAGCACCCACTTGATAAAGTATCTTATGCCAAGAGGTTGTATTGTGTGTGCAAATTAGAATAGTCAAGCCTCAATCTAGAAAAATTGTTATAAGATTGTAAAACTTGTTAAGCCTAAATAATATTACAAAAAGTTATTTGAAATTTTCTTAATATAAAATTTGTTAAATTTAATGATATACACATTTTTACCACCACAAGTATTTTTTGAAGAGATAATAAATTCATTAATGTATTTGTATTACTAGAATACTTTGAGTCAAAATTAAGATTTTTTAAATTTAATATGGATGGATTGTTAGAGTTATTATTGGCAGGTATCTTTTGGAAAGATAATGAGTTCATTGATGGATCTATCTTTTGGAAAGATAATGAGTTCATTGGTGGATCTGCGACTCTTGTTAGTATTATAAACTTTCTGTTACAGGTCACCTAAGGAGCTTGATGGTTTAGATAACTCTTTATCAATTCAAAGCACTCAAGTTTAAAACTTGTACCTAAATGGATCAAAATAACAAGAATGTTGAGGTATTTCAAAATATCTATTTTTTTTAAATTATATACATAATTAAGAGTAAGATAAAAATAAATTTATATATTATAAACTTGTTTATCTTCTTTACAAATATCTTAAAATACCTTTTTATTTTCTTAAATCTCTTCTTCTTACTTAGACCGTTGAAACCTATAGTAAAAAATTTGTAACACTTAAAATAAATTCATTTTATATATCAAATTAATAGAAATATTATTAAATGACTAAACTATTTTGGACATATCAATTATGCCTTACAAAATATATTTCCAATATTAAAATCAAGTATTTTAAAATACATTTTTATGTTCTTACTTTTCCTCTAACAATGTCAAACTTAACTGTAATCTAATCCATTAAATTATTTAAATAACCTAGTGACCTATAATATATACTATATAAGTGATTTTCTTACTTCTAATTTTATGTAATTAAAAGAATGAAAGGTATTTTGAAATATCTCATTTTGGTTGCTTTTCTTAATTTGAACAAGTTTTAAACCCAAGTGCTTAAATTTGTAATAATTAATTTCAACTATTAAACTATTAAAATGTGGTGTAATGAGGACTTTACAAAAATATATATATATATATATATATATATATATATATATATATATATATTACTTGTAATAAAAAGTTTACATTATATAAATTTGGTATTATTGTAATGTAAATAATACTTTCCTTAATAGAATACTTCTATTAAGATAATTTATTTAGTTTTAATTTTTTTACCAATATATCAAATTAACCTTAATTATTAGCATTTTAAACAAATCTCACTATTTATTAATACAATATGTATTACAAATTAAACAAAGTTATAAAATGTTTTATAAAAAGACAGGAATTTCTTATAACAAATATCATTTCTTAAAATATTAGTATAACTTAAAACTAAAAAAAAAAAAATACTCTTTCTAGGTGAGGAAATACAAAATAAGAAAAAGAAAAGAACTAAAAATAATTTTAGTATTTTAATAATTTTTGTCTTTGAGTGTACATTGAAACTGTTTATTTATGATATACATTGAGGCAAGCGGTAAACCATGCAGTTTTCTATAGCTAAATTTAAATAATGTATACATTTTTTTAAAAAAAATATAAATAATATATATAATTAATTTAAAAATCTCACAAATATTAAACTGGGCATTTGGTCTAGTGGTATGATTCTCGCTTTGGGTGCGAGAGGTCCCGAGTTCGATTCTCGGAATGCCCCAACATTTTTTATTTTATTTTATTTTTCCATTTTTTTTGTTTTCAATTTGTATTTATTTATTTTTTTGCAAGTTTCTTTTTCTGTTTTTGTTGTTGCATTGTGTTATTTTACTTTGAAAGTTTAAAAGTTGGTAGGACTTTCTGGACCATTTTAGGGTTGAATTCAGTGCTGAATTTAATGTGATTTAATTGTTGTATAATGAATATCAACAACTTCACGAGTCTTGGTTCTTTTACCACATAATAATAAGGGGAATACAATACTATAAAATTCAAACTAGTCAATATACAATATAAATTAAAAGAATTATAATAAATTTAGAATTTTTTTACCTTTTAAAATAAAAGAACACATACTTTGCTAATATAAGTTCTTTGTCCTAATTATTTTCTATTTTTACTCATAACTTTTTTTTTGTTTTTTTATATTTTTGTATCCATTATTTGAGGTGGAGATAATCATGGTTTGTTGTTTATTTAAAATGTAAAATTCAAGTTTAAAATATCTTTTTAACTAAAAGGTCCAACTTTAATGTTTTAAGAAAGTTTATTAAATATGGAAAGCACTTGTTTATGTATTAAATTATTTAAATAAAGTTATGCATAATTATTAATATTAATAATAATTTTTATAATAAAGAGAGTTGAGTTTCATCTTCAAAAATCAAATTATAGTCATTAGTATATAAATAAATGTTAAGCCTTCCTACTTTTTATTGTGAAACCCAATGCTATTTATTCTCACGGGTCTTATGCTGCTTCATTTCACCATCCCAAAAAAAAAATGTAGTGACTAATTTGCTAAAGTATAAAACAAAATTTTATACTTTAATTATAAATAATATACTTGTTAGTCTTATTTAATTACTGATATAAACATCAGAAAATAACACCAAAATATCTGACAAAAAAAACTATTGAGGACCATTATTAAATCACATGTTTTTCACATGTTATTTAATCCGTTAAATCAATGAAAATTTTGTCTGTAACTTAAAATTCACATGTTTTTCATTTTCAAATTGAAAAGCATAATTGTTTTCATACCATCATTAAAACTTTCTTTCCTTCCTTATTTATTACTTTAATTGGTAACGGATATAAATAACATGAAAATTGAGAGAGAGAGAGAGAGAGAAAGTCATATTAAAAGAAATATCATTGACTAAATTTGATAAATAATAAAGAAATTGAGAAAAGATATAAAGAGTGAAATTAGGGTATTAAGTTACTGTCTAAATTAATCTTTTCATCAAACTTTTGTTTTTCTCTCCGCCGCTGAGTTGCTCTCATTTGCTCAAGCTATTTGATCTGAACACAGGTAAATGAGAATTATTTAAGAATTATTTGCTTAGCTTATCTTTAATACATGATTAATGTTATAGAATATCTTCTTTTTCATTTTTCCATAATTAATTTTGATGAACCTTAAATCGATTCTCTTCATTTGCTAATTGGTTATTGGTTTCAATTCTACATGTGATAATTGATTATCTTTCTCTAATAATTAGTTTGTATATAATAATTTGGTTAAACTTTGAATCTCAAAGTTTGAGAAATCAATTTTCATGGTTATAGATTTTGATTATATAGTATGGTTATAACTTAGGGGTGATATAGTATTGTTAACCCTTATCCCTTTTTTTATTATATTTCTTCTTACTATAAACTAAAAAATCTTGGAATAAAGTTTACTATTATTTTCTCAATTTTTCCTTCATAATCAAACAACTTACAAATTCATTTTATCTTTTTTTTTCTAATATAAATTTTCTTCTGTCTTTCCGTCGAAACCAAACAATCTCATATATAATACTATTATTATTATTATTATTATTATTATTATTATTTATTTTCTCTTGTATTCTTTCAAACAAAACAGCCCAAAATATTTAAAAATAAAATTCAATCTCTGCCTTTAGTTTTGAATAAGATTATCGAAGATTGTGTATAAATCTTTGATAATATGATTGAAGGTTGCACTCAATTTGTTGATTTTGTTTTAAATTTTTGTTAACTTTTATTAGGTTATGATAGTCTTTTAGTTAACACGTACTTGTAATACCTAATATGATATATATATATATATATATATATATATATATATATATATATATATATATATATATATATATATATAAAGTATCTATGTTTTGAACATCCATTTGTAGTATCTATGTCATAATTTTTATTGGATTTATTAAGTTTACTTTTCTTATTAAAGTATCTTATAGATTAAAAATGAATTTGGGACTTGCATGTTAAAGTGTTATATGAAGTTCTTTATGTTACTTGATCTTAAGCTTAATTAAATTATTGGTATTTTAATGCTTATATGATTGTAGATTCTAGTGTGTATTATACTTAAAATCAAAATATTAAGTTATCAAAACTTAATATTATTTATTATAACAGAACACATGCTTAGTCTTATCAAATTGTATTAGATATTTACAAAAAGTTTTAATTAACCTCTCTTCTATAATATAATACTTACTATGGCTTATTTAATAATTAAATTTATATAATGTACTTTTAATGCTTGCATCTAGAGACAAAATAAAAATCATATCCACAAGTATGAATAGTTTATGAGTAGTGTTATTTTCACATATCATACTTTTATTTGACACCTGATTACTAACTACTTGGACATGACAAAAAAAAGAAAATTTGGTTTATCACTCTCCACAATAAAATTCTAAGTTCTCACTTTTTAATTGAGGTGTTATTCTTCATTGCACCTAAACCTGTCCCATTTCTTCTTAGTTTTCTCAAACCCAATCTCAAATTCAATCCAATCCAAATAGTAGTTTTCCAACTTTTTAAATTTCAAATGATATTTATCAAAATATTTTTGTCACTTCATCAACTATTGCCACAATATAAATGAAAAATAGAAGTAATTATTTTTATAGTATCAAAATAAATTTTTCTATATTTTAATTACCTCCTTGTTGGTGAGATAATATCATGATAAGCATGATTTAATCCACGATTATCGATAAGCATTATTTATGAATTTTGTTTGAATATTTTTTTAAATTAATTTATTAAAATAAAGTTATTAGTGAAAAATATTAACAATTGAAAAGTTTTTCAAGGATTTTAATTTTTGTTTAAACTTATGAAATTGAAATTACTTTTATAAATATTTTTTTAAAACTTATACTTTATGGTGTAACTTATTTAAATTTACTTTTAAGAAAGACTAAATTTATTTATATTAATATTTAATTATGTACTTTATTTAAATATATTTTAAAGTTATCTTTCTTATCCGATTTTATATTTTAGAGATTTTTTAAGTAATTTTATTTAAAATTAAAAAATATATCCATAGATATCTATGAATATCTAAAAGTATAACAAAAATTCAAAATTACCTTTTCAGACAAGTGAGAGATAGACATTACCAATACCCAGCTCGGCCACCATGGTATATATTTTCATCAATAAAACAACTTAATAAAAATACGATTCTTATTCTTCATTCATTTATTTTTAGACTATCTCGAACAAAATGACAAGTTAGCAAGCATTTAGAGGTAAAATATATAATAAATACAATAAATACCTTTAATATTTAATAAATATATAATTAATGAATACAAGTATTTAATTACTCATTTTATCAATAAGAGATATGCATATAACCACTTATTATTATTACTATTGATTTTCGTGATTTTAATTTGAATGTTTTTAAATCAGGTAACCAAAATAATTCTTTTTTGCATGAGAAACAATAATAATTATAAATTATTTAAAATACAACTTTTAAATCTATAACTTTTATTTTTATGAAGCAAAATTATTTTTAAGAAGGTTAATTTCATTTAAATTTATATTTTACATTAAAATTTATTTACCTTAATAATTTACAATGCAAATTTATTTATACTTTGAGATCATTTTCGTTTAAGTTTATATTCAAAGAGGAAATTTTAAATAAATTTATTCAACATCTTAAACTGACAAAAAGATCTCTGTTTCGTGAGGAGAAGAATACTGAGATTAAAAATAATAAAAAACAAAAGAAATCTTTTAAAAAGACAAAACATAAAAGAAATTTAGTAAAATAAAAACCAGGAAGCAAGTTTCATCGAAGGTAATTTCATCTTACAAAACAACCCTTTTACACATTCCCTTTGTGTGAGGACAAAGATGGCGTGAAAAGAAAGCGTGTAGTGTTTGGTTATGTACTCTCGCGAGACCCTTTTTCTCTCTCTCAAACATGAACTGTGAAAATACCATTCTGGTTCTGTGACAAAGTCAATCTCATCCCTCACTGTAATATTTCGTTGAGTCTTGTGCAGCAATAATGAAAATCAACAGTACCAAGAAAGAAAAAGAAAATGCCAATGAATTAGCCTGTCACCGTCTAGAGAATCCTCGATATTTTCAAACACATTCCATAACTAGAAAATTTCCCTCTCTACTCTTTCTCTCTCACTCTACTTAATAATGTAGCTTTCATTGCAGTACTATTACTTTTTTGAATTACTCGATTATTTCTATTTGTTAAAGGATGAAGTTTCAATTTTTATATATGGGTTTTTTTTTTTAAAAAGTTTATAATACCCCACACTTTCATTCTTCTTTCTCAGGGGTATTAAGGATTCTTTCTGGTTGAGGGCACAAATAAAAAGCATGCTACACTAACAAAGTTACCCTTTTCATTCCTCAGGTATTCTCGTCTCTTTATATTTATTATCCCTTTTTTTGATCGTATAAAAAGAATTACTATACTAAAGGTTTTACTGTTTTCTTTTGTTTGTCTCTTCCTTTTGTTGTTTGGTAATAATTTATTGTTGTTTTCCTTTGATGGGTATTGTTCTTCTTGCTTCTATGTTCTAAATCCCCATTTTTGAGTTATTTTCATTTCGTGTAACCTAAAGCCCTAGAAATGTGAGTGTGTAGAAATGTGGACATGTGATGATTGTGTTTGTTTTTTTAACAGGTCTTTTGGTGTGCTTTTTATCAGACTAGGTTGATTTTTGTCGAGAAAAATTTGATCTTTTTCAAATGGGCGCCGATGAAAGCGACAGCATGGCACGAGGTTCGTCTCCTATGCCAGAAAGTGAGAGCGTGGTTCGAGGTTCGGAGCAGGCGAAGGAGCTTAGGGAAGTTGTTGGGGGTTTGAGAAGTGAGGAGGGGCGTGGTGGGGTTGCTGTGAATGGGGCTGGGTTTTCTGGCATTGAAAACCAAGGTTTGGGTGATGAAGGTGTTGTTAGCGTTGTCGATAATAGTAATGTCTTGGAGACCAAGGTTTCAGTTGTGAGTGGAAATGATTGCGAAGTTTTGACTGGTTCTGAGGTGAATGGGATGTCGTCTTGGTTAGGGATGCAAGAAAGTGACATGAGTACGGTGTTTTCTAGTGACGGAGCTGAGAAGCTGGACTATGATTATGCATCTGAGAAGATGGACTATATGTTCGCTTCTGAGATGGAAGAGGCTGCTGCTTTGAGTTTGGATGGAGCGGTAGGGGATGGTGGAGAACATGGAGGTGACGGAGGCAGGAGTGGTGAGGAAGGAAAATATGAAGATTGTGATGCTGGTAATGTCCCTATTGCTTCGGAGAGTAGAGTAGCAGAAGTTGCTGTTTTGAGTGGGGATAGTTTGGTAGGGGTTGATGCTGAACATGCAACAGATGGAAAGGAAAGGAAAGGGGGTATTGATTCTGAGAGTGGAGGAGGGGAAGCTGGTGTCACGAGTGTGTATAGTTTGTTAGGATTTGATGGTTATGACAGAAGAGAAGAGGATGTGAGCGTAAAGGAAGATAAAGATGAAGACCCTGATGGGCACATTGTGGTTGGGGTTGATGGGCAAGTCAGAAGAAGTGAAGAGGGAGGTAAAGATGAAGACTGTGATGGGAATGATGTGACTATTACTTCTGAGAGTATGCCAGCAGAAGCTTCTGTTTTCATTGTGGATAGGTCGGTAGGAGTTGGCAATGAAGAGGAAGGTGGAGATGGAAACTGTGATGGGAATGTTGTGACTATTACTTCTGTGAGTAAGGTAGCAGAAGCTGCTGTTTCGAGTGTGGATACTTTTGAAGGAGTTGGCAGGGAAGACAGAAGGGAAGAGGATATAAACGAGGAGGAAGGTGGAGATGAAGACCGTGATGGGAATGTTGTGACTATTACTTCTGAGAGTAGGGTAGCAGAAGCTGTTGTTTTGAGTGTGGATAGTTTTGTAGGATTTGGAGGGCAAGACAGAAAAGAAGAGGAAGGCAAGGATGGAGACATTGTTGCTGTTGCTTCTGAGAGTAAAGTTGCAGAAGCTGCTCCTTTGAGTGTGGATAGTTTAAATGTTGGTGGGGAAGATACAGCAGGTGAAGACTGTGATGGGAACAAAATAGTGGAGGAGGAATGTGAAGACAGAGGAAAGAATGAAGAATGTGGTGGGAACATTGTGACTGTTACTTCTGAGAATAGAGTAGCAGACGCGACTGGTTTGATTGTGGTTGGTGTTGAGGAAACAAAAGATGGGGGAGGAAGCGAAGAGGTGGAAAAAGACAAAGATGGTTCTGGGAACGTTGTGACTATTGAGGTTCCAATTGCAGAGACAAGTGAGAACATGGATGTAGAAGTGGAGGACTTGAGTGGTGAAGGGTATGGTTTTGTTGTTGGTGATTTTGTGTGGGGTCAAGGTGAGAGTCAACTATGGTGGCCTGGCCGGATTTATGACCCATCTGATGCATCTGAAGCTGCATTGAAGCTGAAACAAAAGAACAGACTTCTGGTTGCCTACTTTGGGCATGGAGCCTTTGCATGGTGCCATCCATCGCAGTTAAAGTCTTTTGAGGACAACTTTGATGATATGGTGAAACAGAGAAGCTGCGTTGATTTTGTGAATGCTGTGCAAGAAGCTGCAAGAGAGGTCGGAAGGCTTCTGTCTATGAAGCTGAGTCGTTTAGTTGCTGACAAGAAAACAGGTACTGAATCCATGGTGAAAAATTCTGGAATCAAGGAAGGAGTTCTTGTGCCAGAAACTGGCGTAGAGAGACTTTTATATAGTCAATTTGAGCCAGTAGAATTACTTTCTCATATGAATCAAATTGCGCGAATTATTGATAGTGGTAGTAGTATTATGGAGCTGGAGATCTTAAAGGCTCGACTTTCTGCATATTATCTGTCAAAAGGGCATAAATTACCTGACTTTATGGATACCCAGCTGGTTCCTGGAGTTGAAGATAGTCTAATGGATGAAACAGTTGCTGTAGAGAACAGTAGAAGTACTGTGGAAGCTCCGACCCAGGGACCATTTGATGAACTGGGTCATTCTCCGGGGCTTTCAGGGAACGTGTCAAACCATGTCAGAAAGCAGAAAAGCATTGCTGAAATTATGAGGGAGGACAAAGATGTTCATACTGCAAGTATGGTGGAGGCAACTATTGAAATGGTGAAAGCAACTGGGTCAAATGGTGGAAGGAAGAGAAAAGGTAGTGAGGCTGCATCTAAACCTGTTCAGAAGAAAAAAGAGTTGCTTCTGGACAGTGATGAAGATGTGTCAAGTGCTGATGCCAAGGAAAACAGTGGTAGCATTGGCTCGTGGCTGCAGTCAAAGGAGAAGAAAGAAGTTTTGGATGAAGGGAAGAGCCCAGAAGGAAACAAGAAGGGTAGTTTGTCTAGAGAAAGGAAGAAAAGTAAGTACTTGTCCCCTCCTTTCACTACTCCAATCAGGGGACAAAGGGAGGAAAATATTGAAGCAGAATCCTTTGAAGTACCCAGAAAAGTTAAAGCATCACATGCAAGTGCAGTGGCTGCTGTCCTGCAATATCCTCCAGTTTATATGGGGAGGTTTTTTGATAGCTCAAATTACCAAACTGATGAAGATGATGGGAAAAAGGTTATTGATCCAAAGAAAATCCAGGCTTCTGTGGAGGATGTTCTGTCCCAAGTTCGTGATGCAGCTATTAGTCCACAACTTCGGAGGGAAGGCACTTCTCTTGACCAGTTTGTTGACTTCACTTTTGTCTTTAGAAGTTCATTATATTCCGAAGGATCATTACGCGATGTATACGAGAAGAATCAGCCTGGAAGGAAAAGAAAGAGGCCAGAATCTGATGAAGATGGAATGGTGAAAGATGCTCATTTATCATCACTGAAACAAAATTCTGGGCCAAAGAAGAAAATAAAGGAAACTGCTCCAGGTAAGAAGGGGGCTGATGAAAATGCTCAAGGTGCATCTCTTCATGTTTCATTTGGCCCAGGAACATCTACGCCTTCAAGATCTGACCTTATCTCAGTGTATAGTAAGTTTGGAGCTCTGAATGAAGCAGGAACAGATTTGTTCGACAATAACTCCAGAGCTAGAGTGTCCTTCCTGAGAACTTCTGATGCTGAAAATGCATTGATCCATTCTCAAAGCAATAACCCTTTTGGATCTGCTGATGCCACTTTTACGATCCAGTATTTGTCTGACGTATCAAATGGTGGAACACTCTCACAGGGTGGTGAAGCATCCAGATTGATCTTTATCCAGAAGAAGCTTCAAGGTCTGACTTTGATACTTGAAGCATCAGGTGACAAATCTCCCGATTTGATGGCTAAGCTACAGAGTGAGGTGAAGGCTCTTCTGGAGGATGTCAACCAAATGGTTGAAGCTTCTCTGTTTTAGTCATTATTTAGCAATGATTAGGGTAGGTTTTGAGACAATATGCCCTTCTTTTTGGTTTTGTCGTTGTCTGAGGGCCTTTTTGGTTGACCTTGGCCTAGCTTTATTTAACATAAAGTTAGTTGGTATCGTTTGATGCGGGTCATGGCATTTAGTATTAATTTTATGGACATCGACATCATTAGACTTTTCATTCTCATGGTAGTAATATTCAGACAGCTTTTCTTAAAAAAAGTTATTCTATTCCATGGTTATTCTCGTTTTAAATAATATCTATGGTTCGACGCTTTTTATGAAGTGTTGGCAATTGACAGAAGCTTGGAATGTTCTGATGCAAAATTTTCATCAGATTGTTAACCTGTTATTTGAAACTGAACCATCTATCTATCTGTGATCATATTTAACAATATTATGAAGTCGAGACACGTGAAGTGCGACATTACTTTTACACCATCCATTTAAGAAATAGATTATGGCTTTGGTAAAATAATGCCTGCATCGCATTGAACAGCAATATAACAGGCATTTGACTTACAGAATTACAAACACTTATGAACAGATAGAAGATAAAAGGAACAAAGACAAATAAGCACCGAAAGTTGGATTTTCTGTTGTTCCCACATTAACAATCTCCACTAATCTTGAATGATATTCATTTTTTTTTTCTTTTAACCAAATACGCATAGGTAATCTATCTTCAATGTCTGGTGTATTACAAAACATCAGTCATCAACAGGGTCCTGGGGAGTTTCATCAGGTTTGCGTTTGATAGTAATCACCGGGCATTCAGCATGCTTCCAACAAAATTCACTCACAGTGCCAACAAAAACCCTGCAAAAAACGTTAAACACAATTCCTCAACAACAAATCTCAAACTAAATTAAATTCTAGGAACTTTAGTGCACTTCAAATCTCTATAATTCTAACAAAATAAGCACTTGGGACATACTTTTGAAAAGGGCCAAGACCTCGGCTACCCACAACCAGAAGATCTGGCCTTAGTCGTTTCACTTCATGACATATTACTTCTTTGGGATCACCATGCATTATCCATGCTTGGCAGACCACCTATAAATACATCAACATTTAGCTTGCGGAGAAGAGTATTATAAATAGATCGAGTAAATAATCAATTTCATCCCTGAAGTTGTAATCTCTTTCTTAAATTATCCCTAAAGTAAAATAAACTCAAGTAATCCTAAAACTACTAAAAATGATGCTAAGTATTGGTTGTTGAACCCTAAAATACATTGACTAAGGGACTAAAGTAATGAACAACATTCAGTGCTTTAGGGATTACTTAAATAATTTTAATACCATAGCAAATACTGAGGAAAAAGCGTAATAATTCAAAGGCAAAATTGATAGTTTATTCTTTACGTAATATATAATCAGATTTGATAATTTTTTAGGTCATCACATGTTCATTATTGGATGCCTGCCCAAACATATTTTACAGTGATAATTTAAAATCAATTTCGCCTAACATTTAATCTAAGAAAGAAGACAAGGACTAGAGCATGCGGGAGTTCAGTAGAAAAACCATTACCCCAATTTCGTGACACCTATTGACAAAGTATTCCAGCAGATGAATCCCTCTAATTCTATCTCTCTGCTTCAAGTCCCTAAAATCTTCAGGTGATGCATAAATACTGTCTGTGTCATCAAAACCTAGCAAAAAAAGAGAACAAAAACAGCACCACCATCAGATTACACGCTCCTTTCACTTGTCCTAGTACAACAAAACATAAATGCATCACCTCATTAGCTGCAAAGTCAAAGAAAAAGGATCAAACAAATCACACAAAACACCACCACCAATTATCACCACAACGTTCTCAAACTCAATCTATACTCGGTAAAATAAGGGCGCAATCTTTCTCTTTTTCACATCCCACATCCTTTTTCATTTGCATATCACACATGACTCCACTTTGAAACCACTGCTCAAACTAAAACAATACCTTGTGCCTACTTCGTGTAACTAAACATCTACTGAATTAACTAATTTCACCAATCTTTGTACTCATTCATATTTGAATTCACATTAGATGGACCTCTTGATGGGAATCAACCACGATTGGACCCAACATGATATTGGAAAGATTTGTGAACAAAACCAAGTCATAATTATAAATGGAAATAGGAAGTGTTCCAAACTCAATTCGGAGAGTAAATTAAATTTCATAACATCTTTTTAAAACTGGTTCGGAGTTTCCAACGTCTTTTACAATGACTAAATTTCATAACATGTTCGATTACCCTCAAAAATTCGATTACACATTAATCATTTTTTGTTGGAAACACAGTTTCGTAGAAGCAAGATTTGAGTTACTTTTTGCAAACTCAAGTTTCTGTGTTGAAGAATTGATTTTTAGTTAAAAACACTTTAACTAACTTTCACATTCAAACAAGGACTTTATATTGAGTTTTACTAGTAACTAAAAATTAAAACAATCAAACATAAATCACACACTTAAAAATCAATCTCACTCAAAATCAAATTAGCAAAGGTTCAATTTCACCAATCATGGACCCAATAACAGAAATTCCAGGAATCAATTAAATCGAACCAACACTAACATAACAATCTTCACACAATCAATAGAGAGAGAGTGAGAGAGAGAGAGAGAACCATCTTCATCAGGAACTTGAACGTGAAGAAAAAAAAGGTTGAAAGCAGAAACGTTGTTCCGAACAATCTTGTTGATGGTCCATTCAAAAGCCCCTCTGCTGCTGATCGAAGGGTGAGGGTAACCCTTCATGTTCGACTCGTTCACTGCCACCATCACCCGAGTCACCTCGTCACCCATCGCTGAGTCAACTCGCTTCTCTTTCTCCTTCTGCTTTCAACTCGCGCTTATATTGAACGACCGCTGAGGCTCCAGCGTGATGAACCACCCCTGCGTAGAGTAGTCAATTTCTATCTGACTGTGCTAAACTGCGCGTGGACCCCTACTGCAAACACCGTGCGTCGTTTTCTCGTATGAGTGATAGTGGGCCCTGGGCCATGGGCCACGAGTTCTGCTGTCCTTTCTTTTATTCCTGGGCCGGGGCCCGAAACATCGAGAAAAGAGCAAAACGACAACTTTCACAAAATCACATGCAAGAGTTAAAAGGACAAAACTTAGAGGTAAATTTTACATGTTTTTTTTTTTTTTTACTTAAATACGTCCTTTTAATTTTTAAAACTTAAATAAAGTAATATAGTTAATTTTTATAAACTATTTATACCTTTAATTTAAAAAATTAAATCAAGATGAAAATAACCATACAAAAATAGTTGGCACTATTTGAAAGAAGAAGAACATATTCAATGTATATATTTAAAATGTTTCCTTTGAAAAGAGAAAAGTTTAACACGTTTACGTAAACTATCGTTGAGCATCTCCACGTAATATCGATTAACGAAGGCATGTTGTATTATAATAACACAATACTTTGCGTCTAATATAAAAGTCAAATTAATTATTTTAAGAATGTAATTAAAGCACCCTTGTTTATGTTATCATATAACCATGGTATTATATACAATAAAATTATGAGTTTATAGTAATTATTTTGAAACTTGTATCTAAAATAATTTCTAGTCGCATAAAAATGTAAAGTATTTATACTTGTTGTATTAATAGTTTAAGCTTTATTCTTATTACTTAAATTCTGTATACACACATCTAACAAATACATCGCGCATTAGGAATTTGTTTTCCTATTATATTTATGAATAACAAAAGAATTTTCCTATAAAACTAGCATTTATTCAGTATATCTTGTTATCTGTAAAATCTCTTGTTGTAATGACCAAAATTAATATAACCATGTATCTTTATGAATTTAAAATGGAAAATTTGATAATTGATTTCTTTAATTATAAAATTTTAATAAGTTGATTACCATACCATATAAAGTAAAAATTACAAAAAAAATTGATTATTTTATTAATAGATTTGATAAAAGTATATACCTGTTATTCTTACTTTTATTACTAAAATTTGGTATATTTTTAAGAATTAAATAATTAACAACTTTTCTCAGAGAAAATGTTGGAGAGATCATTGTACTGGAAAATATGTTGAAAGGAATCCAATGGACAATAGAGCTAAACTTGAAGTATTTATATTTCACATTGTACTACAAACTAGGGTTCATATCATCCTTTTAAGAGGGTTCTTTTAAATTTGGTGCCATCATTTTCAGTATAAAGAGCTTCTTGATACTAAACTAAACATCAAAGTTGAGAATTTTTCCTATAGAAAAGAACCCTTTTGAAGTTTCTATAAGAATTTGATAAAATTTGGGTGAGTTGAAGAAAGATTGTGGTAAAAGTTTGAAACAAGTGAAAACATGGTAGGAGGGTCATTTCTTGTTCCTTCATCACATTATTGAAGAGTGTGCAATAGCAAGTGGAGGAGGGTGGAGGATGTGGCATGGGGCCAATAGAGAACATAAGTTTAGGGTTGTGTTGTTAAGGACCAAACATTATTCTGACTTGTACATCACTTGTCTTTGACAAGGTGCCTCCTTGACTAAAAATCTGGGACATCCTAATTTCCATTTTGAGTGCTAGACATGCCCTCTTCAAAAAACATGGCAGTACATTACCTTATTTTCTTACCCTTTTTACTATGTTGCCCCCCAATAATTTAATGCATTACTGTGTGATGTTCTCAGTAAGAGACAGCTACAGAATCCTTTCTCCTTCAAAATTAACTTTCTCAAGAGAAAAAATAAATGAATCTCACTTTACTCTTGTCATTTGTTCAATTCTTGTCATTACATGTCATTACATCCATCTTTACTATAATGTCTATTTTTTAGTATTAACTTTATCAAATCATTGAGAACAAAGTTGGCATAATCACACATCCTTTTCCATTTGGGGTGTTTCAAACTCTAACTTAAGCTTCTTGACAAGTTTGGTTACTTTGAAACATTTGAAATTTTGTGTATGATTTTGCAAATTTACTAGATTGCAATGTTATATTTGACACAAAGTTAAGTTTACAAACCTTATCCAAACATGCACTAAAATGGGTGTATTAGAATGTAAATAGTACTACCATTTGTAGATAAAGCATAAGATAAGAGAAAAATATCTCCAAAAATTTGCAATGAGTGAATGGAGAAGGTTAAACTAGCACATGGAACATGCAACAATTGACTTCACAGTCTAACTACAAATTTTATTGGATCTCATCCCAAATACAATCTCAATTAGACTGCAAAAACAAATGTCTCAAAAAGACCTAATTGTACTACTTACAAAATGTTACATCGCCCTTTGCTCTAAAGATCCCATGCACAAAACCAAGACAACAATGTATAGACAAAGGTCACGGATCAAAGTTAAAAAGACCTGTCTAGAATTCCCTAATAATTCATTGAGTGTGCAATTGAATCAAGGAGGTGTGGGAGACATGTACAGTAACAAATTGCAATAACATTTTTCAACCTCTTAGGGCAAAAACAACTCCTTCAGATAAAACAATATTCACTTTTAGTTCTTCAAAAACATAAAATCATCTCTTCCAACTCTTCCGGCTCCTTGATCACATCAATATATAAATCCTTGTGTTATAAGTGATGAACTAAAAAGATGTAAACTTTTGTGAAAAAAGAAAACACCCAATTAACATGTTTTAAAGGGTCTAAAAAGAGATGATAATATCATTTGGAGAGACTAAAATTGAATTTATATATATATATATATATATATATATATATATATATATATACTAAAACTGAAATTTACCAGATGATCAGCAAGAGCAATCTTCCATGATTGTGGTTTGGCTCCCCCAGAAACTGTTTGAGTGAATGCTAATGATCAATAACTAATCATCATGTGATGAAGAAACCCTTCCAAAATCCAAATGGCCAATCTGATAAAGCTCCCTCCAAACCTTTTCTGCATCAAAGCCAGCATTTACAGTGACACTATCCACTTCAGAATCAGCAACACCAGCACTCTCCTTCACTCTCACAACACCAACTTCAACTTCATCATCATCATCATCATCTTCATCATATTCATGCCCCTTTTTCTTCTGGCTCTTGTTCTTCTTCTTTCCCAGCCTCAAACACTTTCTCCCCACAAGAAAAGGCCCTTTGACAAGAGCAAGAACACAACAATGCAGCACAGCACAGGGACAGCAACACACTGCCACACAATCAGCTATATACCCGCCACAGCATGACCCACAATGCTTACCCGAACACTTCATCGTTTCCCCGCCACCTTCCTCCTCCTCCTCCTCCTTCACGAACCTCCCACGTGGCTTCTTCTCCACACCATTATTCTTCTTCTTCTTCATTCTCAACGTGTTCTTATTCTTCCCTGCAATGCAATGCAAGAAACCCCTTTTATGTGTTATTCCACTCACTCAATAGTTCGTAGTATTATTCTCAATGTATTACCATCTTTCTTCTCTCTGACTCATTATTCATTGGCTATGTACATATATTTATATATGTATGTGTATATACGAATTGCATACTTTCATCTTCATGCATTTAATATATTATTTTATTATTTGCTTAAATTTCCAAAGAAATGTAAAGTTCTCTGTAGAATTTGTTGATGAACAGTGTGGTTTCATTTAATTTGGTGATTTAAAATAGAATACACTTTCACACTGTGATCCACTCACATATATATACCATTTGTTGACTTTTATAATATTTGAAAATTGTACCAACAATTATTTTTATTAATTAGTATAATATTAAATCTGTTCAGACTAAGCAAAACGATAAATGTTAACAATACACAATTTTATGCATTCTTTTTTAATATTGATTATTTTTTATTGGATTACTAGAAAACAGTTAAAACTTATTTGTTCGTGTTCGTATTTAATAAGGTTTTTATTTATTTATTTATTAAAATTTAACTAATAGTAGAAAGAATATAAAAAAAAATACATTACTTCCAAACATAACTCTTAAAAATTATTAATATGGGCATATTTTGGAAAATGTCTTGGTTACCAATTTTAGAAAAGAAAAATAAGGAAAAAAATAAAATAAAATGTCTTTTTTCAAAAATTATAATAAGTTAATTTGTTGAAACTTTCTCATGCTATTTTTTTCTAAAAGATTTAGTTTTAACTCTACACAAAATTTTATTTCATTTTTTTCTTCATCTAAAAATGCTTATCAAAATATATTCAAGTAAATCTTCTCTTAGCAACATGTGTCTCTTACTAGAAAGTAAAAGAAAATTTACTTTTGAATGATAACATTGTATGAATATATACGACAAGATGAAATACTAGAGAAAACGTGAAATACAAAATAGAAACGATGGAACAAAATGATATGATAAAAAAAAATGTATATTGTGAAGATTTAGAGGAGAAAATTTGAAAAATTGGAAAAGTAAAGTCTGAGTAGAGAAATAGAATAGATGAATAATAACAATAATTATTATTATTAAGAAATTAAACGAAAGTTAAAGGTATTTAACAAAAGAGGGAAAAAAGGAAAAGTAAAATCAAACAAAGAAAAGATAAAAATGCATCTATAACTTTGAAAACTATATAAAATGAATAAAACCATTAATTTGACTCAATCCAAAGAAAAATCATAAATGAGAGGGAGTGGTTGGTGCATTTGTGGTGACTTCTAGTGCTATATTTAGTCAAACATGCAGTGAGGGTGAGAAGTTGAGTAGTGGTCTTGGTTTAAGGATACAGTGGCTTGGTACTTGTGTTTCTGTGAATCTGTGTTCCACACAATAATACTCTTCACTCTCTTCTCTTCACCCTTTTGGCATTGTTATTGATTCCCTCATTCACACCTAGTGATCAAATGGAAATTGTTCATCTATGTTTTCCATTTTCAAAGTAAATGTGCATGTTGATTATTTTTGTAAATATTTCCTGAATTTCAAATTTGTATTTCATTTTAATGTTCCTAGGCTAATAGCTATTTTATAGTGATGATTATACTTTAATTTTAATACTTTTTGGCAATGCACAAAATATGTTTTATTGATTTACAATAATTAATGGTAGAGGACCACTCCAAGGAAGATTTTCTAACACAAGATTTTAGTGTCACTGGAGAATTCATCTATATAGAGTATGAGAGTTAGAACATTTTCTAAAACTTCTATATATGTTTTTGCTTCTTGTGGTAGTGTCAAATGTAGAAAAAAAGAAAAAACCATTCACTAACAAAGTTAATTAGCATTACTGAAAACACCATTAAGTAAAGCACCTTCATTTCTTAAACTCTTCATTAGAGCTTGGTATCAATACTAGTAAAAAATAGTAATTGAAAATAAGACTCCAACTAAAGAAAAGATATTTTATAGATGATATAATTAAATAAAGAAAAATTAAGTACTTACATAAACTTTTTTAGAATATATAATATAATAAAGTTTCTACAAATTAGCTTATATAAGATAATTTAAACTCAGAATTTTTCATTCTAAAAATACAATACTTTTTATTGTCTAAAATGCGAGTTACTAATCTTCTAAACAACTTGATTCCATACACATTTTCCCATTCAGAATATTATAACACCACTCAGTGCCTTAATCAATGCATCCAATTAAATGGAGTGAAAATTACTACTTCCAAAGTTAGCTCAATCAAAGGAATAAAGTCAGACCAACAAAAAAAAATTTTACACCCAAAATTCAAACATGAGATTTTACTTGAGAAATATTAGCCAAACTCTTATCCTCTTAGACTACCTTAGCAGAAATCAATTTCATGATATTCAATATATATATAAAAAAGGGATTTTATGAGAAATATTTATTATATAAAAATGTAAAAAAATATGCAATATATTCTTTTTAAAACAATTAAAAGTGCATGATGAGGACTTTAGCTTTGTGCTGGTGAGTGAAACTTTTTGCTCTAGGTGAAAAAAAGGGAATTTCACCTCTGTTGTGCACTTGTTATAGCCATTGCAGGTACAGAAGAAAATGGAATCAATTCTTTTAACTATGAGGGTACAGTGGTTATGAGATAAACAATGGTGGATTACTCTCTCCATTTCAAAACTACTGCGATTTAAAGTTTTTCTACACGGATGAAACACAATAATAAATATATCACTTGTTGAAATAATTTTATTAAAATAATTTCGTTTCAATACATAATTATTTTTATTTTTGATAAATACAAATATGGATGCAATTTATTTATAAATAAATTAAAATAAAAAACTAATTTAAAACTAGAGAATTAATCAATTTAATTTTTTTTAAATATCTAAAACTGTAATCATTTAAGAATCTAGCAAATAGATGACAAGGGTAAAGCAGGAAAATCACTGTGCTCATAACATTTTTTACCTAAAATAAAAAAGCTAGACTTTATGTGATTGTGATGAAACAGAACAATTAATTGATCTCTCATTCCTATTTTTGGTTTGAGTTTGAACTGCTACTCTTGTCTATATGCACTGTGCAGGCTCCTGTTTCTTGCCCTACTATTTTTTTTAATATAAATAAAGCATCATGAATTATTCATATTATATGCATAGAGAGAGAAACAAATGAGCCAAAAAAAATTGAATTATTCATGTGCAATTGCAACTTAGTGTGAATGGAAATGGCAGAGAAAAAGGTAAAATCCCATCAATTGCCTAATTCTTGAAAGGTCACTCACCTTTTTTTGCTTTGAGATTGAAATCAGAAGGGAAAATACAAGCCCTAGTCAACATATATGACATAAATGTCATACAAAATTTTAAATTGAAAATAAAGTATTTGAAAGAAATAAAGGATTATGTTTGGTGAAAAAAATGAACTTAACAAAAGAAGAAGAAGAAAGAGATTTGTACATATATTAAGACTATGTTTCTCAGAAGACAAAAACACTTTAACTGGCACAAAGATTCTCATTCACGTGGATTCTTGATCTAGAACAATATGATTAATATATAAGAGGAGCAAAGTGATGACCATTACTAATAGTATATTTAATAAAATGTAAAAGTATTTGAAATAAGAAAAATGTTTGCTTACTAGTTTCAGTGCATGTTGAATTGTTGTTGTGAAATTTTTGAGTAATTATATTATTGCATAAACTTTTTACTTAAATATAAAATTTTACTTAAAAATATGAATTCAAAGACTTATTGTTATGATGAGTCTACATATAAGAGGACATCGATAATTTATTAAGACATGTTAAAAATTAATTTATAATTTAATTGATCTATGAAATGTATTAAAGGTTATCAATCCACAATATTTATTAATGGTTTATTTAATTAATGCATCATCCATGTTTAGAACACGATCAATAAGATTTTATTCATACGGGTACATTTTGTAGCTTGAATATAGAGTTAGTTTTTTTAAAGTATTAAATTTTAAAAGTTCTATTTTAGAGTTGTTTTAAGTTTTTTTTTTTTAAATATTGAATAGTCATAAATTGTTTAAGCTGTTTTAAAAAAAAACAAGTTTAAGTTGGAATTTAAAGCTTGATAAAAAGATTAGATTTGGTTAATTTACAACATTGTGTTGAAGGTGAAAAATCACTTAACATTGTGTGTAAAAACATCATGTTATCATAAAATGTTGTTAACTGAAATTTATATTAGTTAATGATTAATTTTTAGGTAAATCATTTATTAATATTTAAATTTTAATTTAATATGAGTTTTCTGGTATTATTTGTTATTTATACCTTTTAATATGACTGATAACCATTATTTATTTTTAAAAGCATTAAAATTATTTATACTTAAATCCATATTACTTGTGTTGCTTACAAGTGACCTAAGATAAAATATTTCATAATTTCTGAATAAAAAATCTTAAAATTCAGCATCTTAGAATATTTTTGTGACAAGAACCAATCAAACAAAATACATGTCAATTGAGTAATTTGGTTTGGGTTAGAAGATATATCCAATCAATTTATGCACGTGCATATTCAAATATTCTAGCTGATGGTGAATCATATATTTATTATCAAATTTGATTACTTTCTTAATTCAAATATAAATATATATATATATATATATATATATTAATTTCTGTACATTTTATCAATATGTTAAATATATAATGAGGTACTGATGTATCATGAAAAGAAAAACTCTCAAGGTACACCATTACACATTTAATGAATTAGTAAAATATAGAAAAATCTTAAAAATTACAAATAATAATGATCAAGTGATAAAATATGGAAAATATCGAAGGTGTACTATATTCACATCAAGGAATAATCCATTCATTGACAATTAAGGTAAGTAAAATTAGATGTAACTCTGTTTTGAAGTGATTGAGTGGAAGAAAAAAATAAAAAGGAAAATAAAATGAAAAAGTATTAAAAAATGGAACTGAAGTAAAATGGATGAAGAAAATGAGCGAATGCTTAATTATAATATTATTATTATTAGTGAAAGAAAAATCCTTCAGGTCTCAAGATTTCTATACGAACTTTTTCTTATCAAGATATGGAGCAGTTAAAAAAAATCATTGAATTGATGCAATAAAAAATATCTTCCCCTTGAATTCACAAAAATATAATTTAATGTGTTGGTTCTCCAAGAGATCTGCATCTGCCAGTAAACTTAAAAATTAAAAAATAAAATAAAATAAAACCATAGAGAAAGAGAAAGCAGATCTACTGATATGGCTGCAAATTAATATCTATCTAGCCATATTAATTCTAATATTCTCATGACTATAATTAAATTAAATATTTACATGTTTCATGTATTTAATAATTTTATTTCTGTTTTTAATTTCTGAAATTCAAAATTAATCCAGTTTTATTTTCTTAAATTAAAAAATAATTTAAACTTTTAATTTGAAAACAATAATATTATAATAGCTCAAAATTCTTATTTAGACATTGAAAATGGTCTTCAAAAAAATTCAAATCTCCAAATCACTTATTAAAGACAGAAGTGTATTTTTTAATAAAAACTCAAATTTATTACAAATTTTAGAAGTTAAAGCATAATTAAACTTTAACTCTGTCATTTTATAGTAATTGTTAATATAATAGGATTAAATGTATTTTATATTGTTATCTGACTAAGGAGAATGATAGAAATGGTCTTTAATTGTTTTAAAATTTATTAAATTAAAATTAATAAAAAATTAAACCTTGCAGCATTACAAATATATTTAAATTTTATAACTTTATATGAAAAAATAGCATTGGCCCAAATTCTACACTCTATTATATTGGACACTGTAACAGCAGGTTGAGTGTGACATACTAGCCACTGCTACTCACCAACGGCTGTTATAATTTTCTCTACCAGAGAAGCAATAATTGTTTACACAAGTGGATGATATAAATATATATAATTACATATATATATATATATATAATAATAATAAATATGTTTTTTATTTTTATTTTTTTTATCATTACATTGTTTATTGTTTTTTTTTTCTCACTTCCTCTTTCTCTTTTCTAAATATTAAACAAACAGCATTTACTGAACACAATTCTATTACTATACATTAAAAGTAATTACAATACACAATTACCTAAATAGATTATTTATCTTAAACTTGTGAGTTTTACAATTTCATATAAATTCAATATTTTATAGCAAAAGATTTGGTAGAATGTTGTAGCTATTAAAACAAAGGCTTAAACTATTTTTGTATTGATTTTTATATTGTAAATTACCTTTTTATATAAAAAATTACATATATGTAATTATATTAATATAAAAACGATAACACTTTTGTCAAACAATACAAATTATTTGTAAACAACTCCTATAACCAATCACATTGTAAATACTCTATTTAATTTAATTTAATTTAATTAAAGTCAACAATTATCTTGCTGAGAGAAAAATGATGAAAAACATTTTCCTATTTATATTTTCCAGAAGTATTTATTGGGAAGTTCTTTCAAACATGTGTTCAAACTTTTTTAGAGAGCAGTGACAAGGGAATTTAAGTGCCATCACTTTCCTCACATATTTTTTTACTACCGATTTGCCTATATCTTATATTTCTTATCATTTTCAAAGCATATTCTCTTTGAAATAGCATGCACATGGTGTAAAGTTGTGTATTGAATTTTCAGTGGCCCCATTTCTTGAAACAACAAATTTATTCACCTAAACTAAATGATCAAATTTTCCCAAAAACACAGATTCTATAGCAGAATGTAGACTAAATGTCACCACCTTATTTGTGTATCTTTTCTGGAGATAAAATTTCAGTTTTATAAGATTTAAATAGAAATTTTACAAATTTATTTAATCTCAAATATTTTAAACAAGAGAAAAAAAAAGTTTTCTAAAAAGTCCATAAGTAAAAAACATAACCAATCTATGTCTTTTAAAAATATATATATAAAAATCAACAAACTTATTATACCCTTTTATTTAGTTGATAGTATAAAATTTTCCACTCACATCACATATATTATTTTCTCATGATAACATAATATATAATAACTAATATTAATGTAGCATTTAATAAGAGACATGTTGCAATCCACTCTCTCTCCAAAACCTAAACCAAAACCAGAAAAATAGAAGCTCTTTCTTGACATTCTAATCATTGAATCATTGTCAAGAATCAAGAACGGTGAACATAGAGAAATTAAAGTTATAAAAGCAAAGCAATGCAGTGAAAGAGCAATGAAGATCCAAAATGCAGATAGAAGAAGGTATTGATGGAAAAGCTGTGTTTGTGTGTATGGAGATCCACTTTCAAACTTTGTTAAGCAGATTTCAACTGAAAAAATCATAAACAAGCTTTGCATGCATGTTCTGAACTCAAGACATATTCTCAACTTGTGAAACTCTAATAAATCAGCAGATAAAAAAAATGCAGTTCTGAAGAACTTCAAAAACTGACATGTTTGACAGAAAGAAGAGCTCAAGAAAGTTGTTGAAAGTTACCTCAAAGCAAGAGTTATATGCTTCACAATGAGATTGCCCTCTTCAACATTCAGGTGTAGGAACTCCAAGTTAAGCTTCAAAACTGGTTCTGAATCTTCTGATGGTAAAATGATGAAGCTCTTTGTGGTATTGGAAACAGCACAAGCTTGATCTGGTGATATATAAGAAAAACCATCCATTTGATGGAGAAAGAAAGAAACCAAGTTTATTATCTCAGAGAGGAATCTCCTTCTCTCTCTCTCTCTATGCTAGTTTATATTTATTTTTATTGTAGTCTGAAACACTTTGTTTAATTAAAGGGCAAACCTATTTTATAATCATCAAAGCTCAGATGAACAGTGTATACATATTACTGTTTAGAAAAACTGTCTCACAGAAAGAGAGTCTGATGAAGAGTTCCAATGAAAGGGAAAGTGATATATATATATATATATATAAAAGAGAGAGAGAGCTCTTTTTTTCAGTGAGTCTTATCATATGATATACTTTGATTTTCTTACCACTCACCTGACCAATACTGAGGCACGTGAGAGGCAGAAAGCACGTGCCCCCACATTGTCTGCTTTTGTTTTGCTTCTTTTTTGGGTTTTCCATGTATTCTCTTTTTAAGACAACTCTATTTGAGGCATTAAATTTGGACATTTCTTGTAAGGGAGATTCAAATTTTTGTTCACTGTGCTATGATAAATGAATAGCTTCTGTTGGACTTAACTTTCCTTGATTGTAGAAAATTTTTATTTGAATTTATCAGTTTGGTTTTGAATGAGGTTTTCTCTCAGTGTAAGTTAAAGGAGATGCAAAAGTTTTACTTGTTTGCTTAAAGTGATAGCTTTATAATATTCAAAGTGTTTAATGAAAAAGGTTTGTTCACATCACCACTTTGTAGAGCTTACCAATTGACACAAATGGGTTCATTGTAGTTATAGTTAAAAAAATGCCTCTTATGATGTAATTTAGAAAAATTCAAAATAAGATAAGTGCAAGAGAAACAACAAAAATTAAGAGATTTGATATTTAGTTTTTTGGTTCCATGATTTTAGGGTGTTAGTTACCAAGTCTAGTAGTCTGTTTGTAACAGACTTTTGATTTTATAATTAGTTTTAAATTGTTTTTGAGTTTAGATATGTTTTTAAATTATAGTTTTACATTCTTTTTTATTGAAGATGTATAAATATTAGTTTATATCAATAAAGATTTATCATTGCACTCAAATATATCTACATATATTTATACATATTCACCATTGAATGAATGCATTTGTAACAAATGAATACATGATTAAGATCCTATAACTAAGATTTTAATTTTATGTTTTAAGTTGCTTGATCAAGTAAAAGTATAAATCCATTTTTATCCGGTATTTCTGAATTACATAATACACAAATGTATGATATCTAAAATGCATAACATTTACATTTTATATTGTTGATGTTAATATATATTATTTGGACCAACTTGAAAACTTTACCATGGAGGGAGCTAGGTAAAAAAAATATTTAAGGTTCAAGTTAACCTTAAATATTTTAGTCCAAAGGACAATGCTAAACAACTTGCTTTTATTGATTGGTTTTTAAAAAGAATATTTATCAATATTCTTGCGTTGAACAATCCTAACAAAATAGTGTAGTTGAAAGAAAATATTTGTATATTCTTAGTAGTATTAGAGCTTTAATGTTTTATTCTGTTTTTTTGAAATTTTGAGTTAAATGTGTTAAAATTTTGTGTTTCTCATGAATAAAACCCCTAGTTAATTGTAAAATCAAAATTTTCTTTTGAAATTTTATATGATAAGATTCCTAACTATGTTGATTTTAGAGATTTTGGTTCTTTATGCTATGTTTGTACCTTGTTATCTAGTAGACATAAATTTATTCATAGATTCGTTGTCGTTTTCTAGGTTATCCTAGAAGATATAAAGGTTATAAGTTTCTTTATCTTTCTTCCAGTCAGATTTGTATATCTAAAGGTCTCAAATCTTTTGAGTATATAAAAATTTTAATGATCAAAACCAATGTTACAAAATCCTTTGTTTTTTTCGCGGTTACCAATTCTGCTATCTCTGATGATACTACAGAATTACATTCTGTTGCTCCTCCTTCTCATACTGGTACTTCTCTCACTGATAACACCAATGATACTACTTTCTAACAAAATAATGAAATTGTTGTAGATGTTTCAATAGGGTTATCAATCCTTCCAAATATCTTATTGATTATCACTGTTATAATAATAATAGTAATAATAATAATAATAATAATAATAGTAATAATAATAGTAATAATATTATTATTAATAATAGTAGTATATTATCAATGATAATAATAATATATTCATATATTACTAATAATAATAATAATAATAATAATTTAATCGTAAAACAAAAATATTCTTTTTGAAATTTTATATGATAAGATACCTGTTGATTATAGAGTTTTTGGTTCTTTATGCTATGTTTTTACCTTATTATTTAGTAAGCACAAATTTACTCTTAGAATGTTGTTTTTCTATATTATCCTAAAGGATATAAAGATTATAAGTTTTTTTTATCTTTCTTCCAATCAAATTTTTATAATTTTTTAGCATATATTTACTTGTAAAAATTTTGATAAAACCAAGATTACAAAATCCTTTATTTTTTTAATTGTTATCAATTTTGCTATCTATGATGATATTATAGAATTTTGCTCCTTCTAATACTCATACTTCTCTGACTAATGACACCTTTACTTTTTCAACAAAATAATTAAATTGTCATTAGACATTCTAATAGGGTTATCAATCCTCCAAGTAACTTATTGATTATCACTATTATAATGTTACTCATTCTTTTACAACTGATAATCCTATACAAAGTTATCTAAATTACTTATCTGGTTCTCATAAACATTACATATGTCAAATTTCTAAACATTTTAAACCTCAAACTTATTCTCAGACTATCAAACTTGCATCCTGGCAACAAGTTATTTCTGATAAGTTAGCTGCTTTAAATGTTAATAAAGCCTGGCATGTCATTTCTCTTCCTCCTAGAAAAAAAATCTTATTGACTGTGAGTGGATTTTTAAGCTTAAGCTTAATTCTGATGACACTGTTGCTAAACACAAAGTTAGACTTGTTGCTCGGAAATTTACCAAATATGGCCTTGACTTCCATGAGACTTTTCCCCTGTTGTCAAGATCACTACTCTCAAACTTCTTATTCTTAGCTTGGCCCAACTAGATCTTAACAATGTTTTTATAAACGATAATCTTGAAGAAGATACTTATATGAAGATTTCTCAAGGTTACGTGCACATTGTTTATTTTTCTCTTGTTTGAAAACTCAATAAATCTATATATAACCTCAAATAAGCTTCAAGAAGTTGGTTTACCAAATTTAATAATACTTTGCTTTCTCATGATTATAAACAATCTAAATCTGATTATTCTTTATTATAAAAGTAGTGGTTCATGATTTTGTTGTTGTTTTAGTTTATGTGGATGATATTGTCATTTCTAGACTTGATAATGATGTTATTTCACTTACCAAAATTCTTATTCATTAACATTTCAGGTTAAAAGATCTTGGATATCTTAGTTTTTTTTTTAATTAGAACTATCTAGGTCTAAAGAAAGAATATTTATGCGTCAAAGACATTATATTTTGTCTCCATTAAAATATTGTAATATGCTTAGATGTAAACCTTCAACTATTTCTATGGTTCTAAATTTAAAACTTATTGTTGAATCGGTTACCAAGTTAATTGATCTGAATAATATTAGAGACTTATAAAAAGATTTTTATACTTAATAACATCTAGGCCTGATATATGTTTCACTGTCCACAAAATTAGTCAATTTATCTATAATCCTTATACTGATCATATGAATGTTGTTAATACTTTCTTAAGAACATCAAAGACACTGTTGAACAAGGCATTTCTTTAAGCAGATTTTGATACCCAATTCCATTATAGGGATCTTATCTAGATAGTAGAAAATATACTATTTTGTATTTTTTTGGATAATTGTTGAATCTCCTGGAAGTCCAAAAAGCAAAACACAATCAACAAGTCATCTATTGAAGCCTAATATAGAGTTTTGTCAACTGTTTCTAATAAAATAACTTAGCTCATGGATCTCTTTAATGATTTTCATATTGAAACTTCTTTTGTCTATGCATATTCTAATAGTAAGATTGCTATTCAGATTGTCTCAAATCCTATCTTACATTAAAGGACTAAACACTTTGTGATTGATTTGTAATTTATTAGAAATAAAGTTGCAAAAGAAATTCTTAAACTAATTTCTTAGAGTCATTGATAATATGGTCATTGATAATATTTTTCTATCATCTTAAAAGAGTCTATTGTAATTAAATATGGTTTACCATGATTAATTATGATTTATATTAATTAGTTTGAAAATTAAAAAAAATTATTTATTAAATGTAATATTTTGCACAATATTGTACACAGGTACAAAATAATTTTTTTCTTCTGCTTTCTCTTTGTTTTTGACTACATTACCAATATTTTTATCTATTTTTTATTGATTGATTATAATTAAAATAAATTAGTTTAGATTCAATTACTTAAAGAATTATGATTTAAATAATTTAAGAAAGGGATGATATGATTTAGATTTATTAAGATAAATGTATTTTTAAGTTATCTTCATAAGGAGAGTTGTTGTAAATTTCAACTCCATCCTTTTGTCACATCATACTATTTCAATTTGTATGATAAAATTTTTTAAATAACTACTTCAACTTAGATATTGCTTTTTTTCTTCTTCTTTGTCTCTTTATTCTTATTCTTATTTTTATCTTCATAGTTAACTTCGTTATCTTTACTTTATCTTTTACTATTTACTTTTATTTTATTTATAACAAAATATTTAATTTAAGAGTTAGTAGTTGAAAATGGTTGAGTTTGCTTGCTGATTGAGTTAAATGATGTTTTATAAAAACTATATACAAACCTACATAAAATAATGAAGGATATATACTTTTACTTTAACAAATAGTGTAATAAAAAAATAAATTTTAACCAAATAAATAGTGTAATATTAAGCAAGTCAATGAATGAGAAACCTTATTAAAATATTAGAGTAAAGATGAAAAAAAACACTGGTAACTTATAAACCAGTTATTCTAAAGTTATTTATCAATCATTTTTTTTTTCAAATATTTATAAATTAATCAAATCTCTTATAAGTTAGCTAAAAACACAATATTACAATAATCCATTATTAGCTCGAGTTTTTCAAAAGATAATACCTTAAATGCATGGTAATCTATTCTATAGATATTGGAATTAATGAATCATTTCCAACACTGAAATTTTAGAAAAGAAAAACTAGATGAAACAAAAGAGTTACTTGAGAAAAGAGTGTGAACACAGTCATAGTTGAACACTGTACTGTGCCAGCCACGCAATAAATCACTTTGAAGTCGCTTAACTGGCACCGCACTTGAAAACCAATCAACAAGAGTTCGTCTTTCTATGTGCTTTTATATATATTTATAAAACTAAATACTTCTGACATTTAAAATCATTACTGTAAAATAATTAAATAAGTTTCTACAATTTATAATCCAAATGTTACACTAGATATGTTGCTACATTGGTAATGCCAAACTCCACACTAACTTTCCTCATGCTGCCTTTAAATTGACTATTTTGGAGAGAAAGACTAACAATTTGTTAAGTTTCAATGCCACCAAAAAAATATTAGTTCAAAATCGATGGGAAAGAGTAACCATGAGATCGAAATGTCTTGTAGAGAATATAGTAATAAAATAGTTTTTATCAAAAATTATTCTTAATAAAATGTGAATATGATGAATGACATGTCAATCTTATTTCTGTAATGTTTAATATCTAATTCATAAATATATTTATAACTGTTAAATATCTTCCACTCTCACTCTCATATTTGCTTAATGTATCCCATCATCTTTTGAAAATGTCACTGTTATCGTGATATATTATTGAAAGAAAGGAGTATGTGTAGTAGGTAATTCATATTTTAAAAATATGATGGGATGTGGGAAACAAAGGAGGAGGTGCAGAAAGCAATTGTCTAAAAAGAATTGGTTATGAGAAGCTTTTGGGCTTATTTAATTAGAAATGGAGTGTTTCTTCCTGTACCTCTAAGTAGTTTTTGGGACACCTCTAAAATTTATAAAACAGACAAAAATACTCTTAATTTTGTATTGTGCAGATCATTTTGCTCTTGCACTCTAATTCTTAGAAACTCTTCTCCTTCCATCTCTGTTACTCGTCCACTGCGTGCGACGCCTCTCCCTCATTCCGAGCTACGATTTGGATGCCCATTTCAATCCGAAATCGTCGATTAGCACTGTATTTTACAATCATTTGAAGTAGGTATCATTTATTGTAAGATTTGTAGTGTATTTGGGGAGATTTCGTATTTTGGAACTGTTTTTGTTGTGGAACCACCCATTCTACAACATGTATACGGATCCGTATACAAGTTGTGAAATGGGTGGTTCCGCAACACGTTTGGACACCTCCCAATGAGTTGCGAAATCACCGATTCCGCAACATATTTGAACACCTCGAAGTGTTACTCCGCTGCTACTCCGTCGCGCCACCGTTGTTCCACTCCTCCGCCACTGTCGCCGACGCAAATTTCCCACCCGCACTACCACCCACAATCTTGCACCACTACCATCATCTTACCTCTGATCTCCCACCTCCATTTACAATTTTATCATTTCTTAAAATCAAGGATAATACGATAATTTACTCTATGGCAAGGCAGACTTAGAATTTTTTTAAATTTTAGAGGTGTCGCAGGAACACTACACTTGGAGGTGCAGGAAGAAGCACTCTTAGAAACGTGGGCCTTGTTTAAAAGTCCAAGACCAATCAGTGGAGAAGAGAACAGAGCCCAAGCACAAAACCAGGTTTTGATTTTACAATCCGAGGTTGTCGTGTTGTCTGGGTGTGGCCGTTGCTGAATTGCAGTGAGTGTGGAAGGGATCACAGAAGCGACGGAGAAGATAATCTAAGAGAAGAGAGAGAAGAAGAAAGAGTTTGGAATTGCAGCGATGGCACATCAAGGGGAACCGACGAAGCTGCGGTGGGGCGAGCTGGAGGAGGACGACGGCGAGGATCTCGACTTCCTCCTGCCGCCGCGGCAGGTCATAGGGCCCGACGAAAACGGCATAAAGAAGGTCATTGAGTACAAGTTCGACGAGGACGGCAACAAGGTCAAAATCACAACCACCACGCGCACGCGCAAGCTCGCCAACGCGCGTCTCAGCAAACGCGCCGTCGAGCGCCGCTCCTGGCCCAAGTTCGGCGACGCCGTCCACGAAGACGTGGGCAGCCGCCTCACCATGGTCTCCACCGAAGAGATCCTCCTCGAACGCCCCAAGCCCGTTGGTAACACCTCTTTGCATAATCTACCTTTTTTTTACCATTTTCATTACAATTTCTCTGTTTTGTTTCTTAATTGCACTGTGCTAATGTCTGTGGCAATAAGCTATTGGAGAAAATGCATAAACTGCAGTTACATTTCTGTTCACAATTCTGAATGACCTTCAGAATTGAAGCATATCTTGATATGACACTGTTTTGCAGCATTTGTTTGAACTTTCAATTTGATTTGCACACTTTATTTCAGAGAGGTTGAACATCATCGAAACTAAACAAGAAAAGAAAATATCTCTCTCAGTTGATTGTGTTTTTTTATTTCAAAATACTGATGCCTTGAACAAATTTCAAAACACAGTAGATTTTGGATGAGGAATTGATTGCTGAAACTGTAAAGAATTTAGGGAAATAGTTTTAAAGCAAAAAAAAAAACTAAGTGAGAAAAGAATTAGAAGGGCTCTAAATTACTTGGTTTTTGAAAACCTTTAGTTGTCCATGAGAGTGAAGACATGAACTTGAGGTCAGCGTGTTTAGTATAGGTATCTAGATATCTTCTATGTAAATATAGGATTGTTATTGAGGAGGATAATAGGATATGTGTAACACGGATACTTACACGGACATGACACAACACAGATAGGTATCTAAATATCTTCTATGTAAATATAATATTGTTATAACAGGATCTATCGGATCTATCTAGCACGGATACTGATACGGATACGATGCAGATATAGATATATGGATATCTTCTATGTAAGTATAAGATCATATAGCACGGATAGTGACACGAATAGGATCAGATATAGGTATCCGGATATCTTCTATGTAAATATAAGATTATCTAGCATGGATATTGATACGGACACGACAATATCTGATATCTTCTGTGTAAATATAAGATTGTTGTAGAGGAGGATAGTAAGATTATAGGATTGATCTATTGTCATGAGTATTTGATCAGTGTGTTTGTGTGATTGTTAACAGGGTCCAAAACGGAGGAGCCGAAGACTGGCGGGGACCCGTTGGCACAATTCCAGAAAGGTGCTGTTTTGATGGTGTGTAGGACTTGTGGGAAGAAGGGTGATCACTGGACCTCAAGGTGTCCCTACAAGGATCTGGCCCCTCCATCCGAGGGATTTGTGGACAAGCCTGCAACATTGGATGTTGCAGCGGCGGCAGGTGGTGCAACCAAGGGAGCCTACGTGCCTCCGGGTATGAGGGCGGGGGCTGAGAGGAGCAGCGGATCCGACATGCGGCGGAGGAACGATGAGAACTCTGTGAGGGTAACCAACCTCTCCGAAGACACAAGAGAGCCCGATTTGCTGGAGCTCTTCCGTCCCTTTGGCCCTGTGAGCAGAGTTTATGTTGCCATTGATCAGAAGACCAACATGAGTAGAGGGTTTGGGTTTGTTAACTTTGTGAACAGGGAAGATGCTCAAAGAGCTATCAGCAAACTCAATGGGTATGGTTATGACAATCTCATACTTAGAGTTGAATGGGCAACCCCTAGGGCAAACTAGATCTTTTGTTGCCCCTTTCTTATGAATGGTGTTTCAAGATCCATCTATTTTTGTAGTCTAACACTAAGTAAAGTCATGTACTTGTTTTTGAGAGGATTTACCATTTTGAAGTATACATTTGTTGAAGATCTTATAAAGTATCTCATTTTGAAACTGAAAATGGTTGATCTTTCTTGGCTTGAATGCTTATGGTATATCAATTTTCTTTCTCCCTAAGAATGTTTTTTTCACCTTTTGTTTCTTTATGTTCAGAGTAAATTAAGGTTTCCTTGTGTTACATGTTAGTTTTACTCTACCTTTCCTTTAATTTTCTACTTTGTGCTACATATAATAATAATAGTAAAAGTTGCTAGATTTAAAGGAAGACAAATTCAGAAACTGAAAAGAACAAACGAGGAAGTTCGCACATAAGACCTCGTTTTTCATTGGATTTTATTTCTTTATTATAGTGCAGAAAGAAGTCTTTCTTTTTTAATATAATAATAATAATTTAGTGATGAAATACATAATTAAGTTTAAATATTATTAAGATAACTTTCATGTGGGTTTCACTGTGATATCATTCTTAACCAATTTTTACCGTTTTATTTTAAAGTATGATAACCAAATGATTATTTTATATCTTAATACTAAAATTAGATAATTTTATTACCTAATTTTGTTACAAGCTCTTAAATGAGATAATAGAAGCTTGTTACATTCCATTTACGGATTACTAATGACTAATTCCAATAAGAAAAATTCATTATAATATAATTGAATAAATTAAAATGACTAATTCCAATAAGAAAAATTCATTATAATATAATTGAATAAATTAAAATGTACGATGTTTTTTTTTTTTTTCCATTTCTTATAATCGTGGATTGATCATTCGTCGATTTTATGAACTAGAGTTAAAATGAAAAGCAAGTATTTTTCTGTTCAAAATCAAAACGTAAGATTTTGCCCAAGATTAATACTATTGGAAAGGGTCTATCAACAACATCTTCTCACTCATTAAACATATAGAAGAAATCAAACTAAAAAATTATACGAAGAGTTTGTAACTATTTTGTTTAAATAAACTGATCATTTAATTACATAGAAAGAAGAATAACAAATCAATTTCACATTTGTTCTAACGTAATAATACATCCATTTAAACAGAAATTTCATTGTAAAAGTCATTTTTATCAACTGTTCAAACCAATATTAATCTTAAACAAAAGTAGAAAAAGGAATTGAAATATTTTCAAAACAAAGAGATACTTTCTTTGAAAATAAAATATTCGAGTAGGATTAATCTTCGACCAAGCACTGACTACTGCATGATACAGTTTGATCTTGAAAAGGAGAAAATTGAAATGAAAAACCTAGAGATGAAAGAAACAAGAGTTAGATAAGGAAACTTCTCAAAAAAAAAAGAAGAAAAAGAAAATATAATAGCTTAGTCCAAAGATTTTTACATTACATTCACTGAAAAAATAAATATAATTCATATTCTTTTAATAAATTTAATTGGTATATTTAAAATAGTTCAGTAAAGAGTTGCTTGTTGAAATTATATTTAAAATGTTGAATATGTATTACAACCACTTAATGACAAATTAAATCACCACAAGGGAATCAAAGTTTTGAATTTGAAATTGAAGTGTACAATTTATTAATAGGTCGAGACTAGTCCTAAGGAACATTTGACAAAATTAATCAAATAATCTAGAATAGAATGTTTTCTTTTTAAGACATGATTCGATATGTTAGTTGGAATGAAGACCAAAGTTGTTAGTAGTTATGTTGAGTTATCACTTCATGGTGTGTCTTTTATGTTTCTTTTCCAATCTTACCTTCTTCTTCTCCTTTGTGTCATTTTTTTAATTTATCTTATTTTTTAAATGAATTAAGCTCACTCAAAAGTCAAAACAATAAAAAGGGGGGTTTTATTCTCTCTAGATTGATCTGCAAATACCTTTTTGAACTAAAACGTTCGACACCCTATAGTTAAACAAGTAAATAACAAATTTATTTTTTGTAATTTTGATTTATTGTCTCTTTAGTCAAAGATTTAACAACAATTTCACAAAAGAATTTACAAAATTGTAATTTGTTTAATCTAGATTAACCATTTATTTATATTCTTTAATTTCATTATTTTTAGAAACTAAAGTATTAGCAAATCACAATTTAAGACACTACATTCACCATTTATTGCAGTGAAGCAAATGACATATATATTGACTTTGTGAGGTATATTTCAATGAACTTTGATATGTTGTATACCTAATTTTCTTTTCTGGTGCAACATAGGACCTACCAAAGTCACATTGTTGAGAAAACATAACACATAAACCCTACCTTACCTTTGAAAGTGCTAACAATTCAATTGTTGTAACCTTTCACTTCTGACATGTTAAATTTTATAGCAGCAACTTCAAACTTACCTCAGCATGTTGATTTTAGTTACTTCTATGAAGAAGATTTTAGTTACTTCAGATTGAAAACTAATAGTAGTTGATAATATTCATTTAATTATTCATCAAAGCATCATTAACTGTTTCAAATGTTATTAGTGGCCAAGTTCAAAAGTCAGAAAATTTGCATGATTTGGTACAATTCAGTTGAATAGAATTATATATTATAATTAAACCATAAATGAATACAAACATTACTAATTGCTGAATACACTATATAACATGCCTCATCTATTTTCTCATCTAATTATGCCTAAGGCACACCATAAATAAATAAATAAACCAATTCCACCAAACATAGTAACATTATTTCATCTGATATTCACTGTAACACCTTAGTGGCCTTGCCATGAGTCTGCATAACTTCTCATTAGATAGTTCAAATCTTTGCACAGAACTTTCTGATGCTTCTGCACATATCTTTTCCTTTGGCATTCCAATCTCCTTGGCCAAATTCTCTGCCCCATTTTGGGAATCTATTACTTTATCAAAGCAAATGTATCTACCAGAAGCATTGTTGTTCATTGCCTTGAACACACTTGCATGAGCTTCAGCCAATTTGGTCACATCCACTGTTGCTAGCAGACCAAGAGAGTTCATTTCTTGACCACCTACATTAGCAATTGTAAAGTATTTAGATTCATTATTTTGCTCATGGTTTCAACATTTTTTCATCAATTTAAAAATATAAGCACCAAAGTTAGGCTTGGTTAAACTCAGAAACTTAAAACACAGTTTTCACTTGTATATCAGTAGCAAATTGTACAATAAAGTAGCACCTTTTAGGTAAGCAATTGTTGCTGTTGGATTCCTATGACAGAATTGAGGACCTGTAATTAGAGCTGGGCAAATGGTAGTGAGCTTTAAACCCCTCTCATTAGCTATTCTCCAAGCAACCTTCTCTGACCTCATTTTTCCCAGTGCATACCAAAGCTGCCATAACAGAAAGCAGGGTCATGAATAATAATTTTTTTCACCTACATAAACATGTCAGATGGTAAAAAAGACTAAGAAAATTACTATAATAATGTGCAATCATTGTGCAAAGTTTACCTTCTTTTCTATGCAGAATGATTCACTGCTCCAAGAGGCATGATTAATAACTGGGGTGAGGTCTGATTGTGCATTGTCTTGCCACACACAAGCTGCTAGTGAGGAAGTGAACACACATCTTTTCATTGAAGGTGTTCTTGCACATGCTTCCATCACATTCTCAGCAACCCTCACTTCAATCTCAGCCATAGATTTCTAGAAATCACACACAAACAATTCCTTAGATATTACACCATAATTACAATGTCATTTCAAATTAGTGTTTAAGCCAAACATATTGAAAAAAATCATTCTACAGAACAAAAATTTAATTAATGTAAAATCATAACTTTGAAACATTAATGAATCCTATTGATTAAGATAAATGTAGAAAGATTAGTATAGAAAAAGTGTTCTTACTGTGTATCCAGAAAGACCTGCAGGGTCAGTGAATGCAGAGGTGTGAAAGAGTCCACGACAGCCCTCAAAAGCTTTCTGCAACCCATCAATGTCAGTTAGCTTTGTCATTATTGCTTCTAACCTTCCCTCTGCACTTTTCCCAATTTCCTTCACTTTCTCCATCTCCTCTGCACAAATCAACCACCCATATTATAACTACCACACCTTCTACAGCATTCTCTATAAATATCAATTCTTTCTCCCTCCATTTTTGTATCATTATCATTGCTACATTTATTGTGATGGTGGTTGGTATTGGTGTTTTCTGCTTAATAATTATTACATTTTTTAACTATGCCTTTTATAGAAAAGCAAACATGAACTAATATAAGGTATCTGATTTAGTATCAAGACAATCAATCTAAACCTAATAATTAAGTTTTAATTTAAAAAATTTTGTTTTTATTTAGTGTTTAAAATGTTTTTCATTTTCTTTTATTACATGTTATTTTGATTTTTCCATCTCCTACTTCAAGATTAACTACTCACTTCTTTACTTTCTAATTTTCTCCAACTTTTTAGTTAACTTGTTCTTGACGAAATTTAAAATAAATTAATCAACATTTAGAGAAAAATAGAGATAAGAGGAGAAAATTGGTGACTTAAATATTAGAAGACAAAATTAATAATCTATTCACAAGAAAAATTAAGTTGCAGAATAATAAAAACTCATATTAAAATATTTAAATTAATGAAATACTTAAATTTAAATAGGTTTTAAAAATATTAAAAATCACATAAAAACACATTAAAAACTATTAAAAAATACTTTTTTTATGCATTTCAATTTTAATAAAAGAGGTTCTACCTTGAAAAAAGGATTAAATTACTCAATATATATTATTTTAGTTTATATATATATATATATATATATATTATTTTTAATCTTTTTAAATCTCTACCATCGAAATTCATAAAATTTAAAATATAAAAATAGTGAATGTTGAAAAATTAAAAATACAAAAACTAGAAGTTAATAATTGCTCTAACTAAATAGACAACTGGCAAGAAACATTAATCATTTGAAACTTTTGATATATCATATCATATATGCAGTTAAAAATATATCACATCATATGTGGACCATGGAAATTAATTTAGATGTGACGCATAGAAAATTATATCATTATATAATTTAATAAAGGTTATGTAGCACAGAAACTTATTTATCAGTAGCATCATTTTTTAATTAAACTCCGATGATATAAATATAATTTTCCCCATAAATTAATGGAGAGGAAAAAGAACGTGTTATTTTGTTTCAGAACTTCTTGCAGCACTCTTTGGTTTGTGAGCATCCACGATATACTTTATTACGCCATAATAAATAAAATACTACTATAAAGACATTGAATAAACCAACATAAGAGAAAAAAAATAACTTTTTCAAGTAAACAAATTTAAATATATTACTGGTTTTTAAACATTTTCAGAATTTTTGTTTTCACTTTCTGCTTAAAATTAATGATATGATAACAACACAAAAAAGTCAGCGATTTGTCATATTATATATATAGACATACTATGGACGAATTTTGTTTAAACTTTTTATTAGGTTTTTAATTTCCTGTTTATTTAAACTAGTTGATGACTTCACATTATTAAAAATATAATTTATAATGGAAAAAAAATTAACAAAAAATGATATTCAAATTGGTCAATTTTTTTTAGTGAAACTTGAAAAAGAAAATCTATGGGAAGTTTGAAGGAAAATAAATAGAGAAACTACTAAAGAAAGTATAAGTTCAATAATAATAATAATAATAATAATAATAATAATAATAATAATAATAATAATAATAATAATATATTGAGTGTGGTCTTTTGGCATATATGACCTATTCCTTATTCAAAATTTGCACACTAGACTAATCAACGTGGCCATCTTATGAATCATCATAAACATATAAAAAAAAGTTGACATTTTCAATATATAAAACAAAATTATCTAGCAACTACTCTTGATAACTTTGTTTATAATTAAATATTGAATTTGCTCTTTCAAAGATGAATATACTAACGAATATGTTTTGTATTAAAAAACTTATATAAATAATTTATACATAAATTCGTTATAATACTTGATACCCAAGTATAATTTTTTCTTTCTATTTAATAAAAAAACTTATATACAAGCAAATCAAAATTTCAAAAAACTTTTTACATGAAAAATTTAACAAAAAGCATTTTCACATTGATAGAACAATTTGAATATTTTGTTCCTTTCTTTATCATTGTTTTGATCTATGGACTTCAAATTGCCAACTATGCACACTTTTCTATCACACAAATTTATTTGTCATCATGTGCGCAAACAAACACTCCAACTCATTTTCCACGCAACAAGTTTGAATAACTCAAATTTACTTCAATTCAATGAAAATAAATAAATAACCTAAATTTGTAAGCAAATGTTTAATTAAAATGCATCTCACAACAAGTTGAGTTAACCTCCACGGAACTCTCTCATGGCAGAATAATCAACTCATCTTTTTCATAAATCATTGTTTAAATCCAAAGTTTTTCTCACAAGAAAAAAAAAAGAGTTCGGAAACTATATATTTAGACTCAATGGATTAGAGAATAATCAATAAATAAATTTTTTTTGTAACCAAAATTTTCGAAAATACAAATTAACTGTTGAAATTTTTTATAAAGATTATGTTTTCTGAATCTCTTCCCCTGCTTCCCCTGTTTCTCTCACAACCACCCAGTTCAAAATTTCAGTTTTTCAAAACATAAATTTAATGAAAAAACTATAATCACCAGGAATCAAATGAATCTTACTCAACAAACAAAACCCAGTTTAAGAAAGAACCAACACATATGATATAAACCTAATCATAATCCTATCCTAAGTTGTTTTTTTTTTTTCTTTTTTTTTTTGCTTATT
>Ga0209700_101632_pt1 | contig 46644 bp, 30 predicted proteins | sample SiratroredBW_FD_187528 | JGI IMG/M metagenome (GOLD analysis project Ga0209700, IMG submission 187528) | Root nodule microbial communities of legume samples collected from California, USA - Siratro red BW (SPAdes) (version 2) | ecosystem: Host-associated > Plants > Roots > Nodule | place: USA...
TAAAAATTAAAAAAAAAAAAAAAAAAAAAAAAAAATCAACAAAAAAAAAATAAAAAAAAAAAAAAAACAACTAAACAAGCTCAAAAAATTCCTAAAACCTTACTTAAAATAGCTATAATTAAAGTAACTTCCCAAAACGAAGAAAACACGATCCGACAAACAAGTTCTCTTTCCCACAATTTCCAAATCCCTTCAATTGGCCAATTTACAAACCCACCTTAATTAGGAGAGTTAAATAACAAATTAAAACATCCCAATTAAATAACTAACAAAATAACCGAATTTATTTCCCATTGAAACATTAATCACCCACTAAAAACCTCTAATTAAATTTTTCCTTTTTTGTTCTTGCTGAAACCTATAAGACCATAAAACTAGTTAAACTGTACCAACCCCATTCCAGTTTTTCCACACCTTCACTGATAAAATCTAACCCAACGCTCAAAATTAAATTCCTTTCACCCGCATTTCTCCAACACGCTCCCAAATCCGGGAAACCTAAAACCTCATTTCCTCCGAATCCAAAAACAGAAACAGATCTAACCCCACGAAACAATGCCGCCAGTCACAAGACCCCACCTTTGAATCTGGAACCTCCATGCAGGTTCCTCCGATCTGCGAGGCTCAGAAAAGGGGGCAACCAAAACGCCGCAGAGAGAAACAACGCGACCGACATGACCAGTACGAGGATGCATCTGGCGCCGACAAGCTTCCGAATCCGAGAACAGCGGCACCGACACTCCGCATTACGCGGCGGATCCTCGGAAGGAGGCAGAGGCTGCTGTTCTTCTTCGCCCTTTCCCATTGCAGAAGAAGAGGAAGATGGTCACGACCCATTTGCATTGGGTGCACCCATTGGGAAGCTAAGCTCGAAAATGGGATCTTTTTTCAAGAGGGTAGGTGGGGTTGGGAAGATTAGAAGCTTTTTAGGGTTTGAGGGAGAAGGGTGGGAGTGGAAGACGATGAAGATGAAGGGATAGTGATTATTAGTGAAGTAATAACTTGTGCAGCAAAATCGACAGCTAGTGTCATTTTCTGTTTTGGAGAGAGATGGTGTGGTTGTTTTGTTTTTTATATTTTTGAAAAATTGAAGTGGAAGCAAAGAGGAAAAGAAAATGCTTTCATTTTTTTAATTGTTGAAAATTACGCACTGAGGTAGCACTATCGGAGGGAGAAATTAGAAAGAGAGTGTGAGGTGTGACGAGGAAGAAAGCATTTGGGGGGCAGTGAGGTAAGGTTTGACAATTCCAACTTAATATGCGCCACGTTTTCTTCTCTCTCATACTTTGCTCGTGAAAACAGATAAGGATTTTAAAAATATATTGCATTCAATTTTTATTTTTATTTTTTAATATTGTTTGTGCGTTTTAAGACATTGAAGTTGAATTCACTCTTGCTACAATTTTACTTCATAGTCTTGTGTGAAATTTATTTTAGTTCAAATTATCACTTGGCTTATTAATTGGTAAAAAGTAATTTCTAAATATTTTTTTTCTAACCATTAAGACATCCTTTTAGTAAGAAAAAACTTAGACCATCACTTAGCTTTCATGTATTAATATATTAATATGGAAACATTAACCGTAGAAGAATGGGTTAAGTCACTTTGTTGCTTAAATTCAATCGAAAGACATATATTTTGATTTATCAAAAAGTATCATATTTTGAATATATTCGTGCCTTGAAGTTAAAAGAATTTACAAAATTGGAGCAAGTTACAATATGAATCATTTGATTCATATTGCCATTATATTAAAATTAATATCATGAAGACTACTTAAAACCCATATATCCCATTGAGTTTCCTCAGTCTTCTTGAAAAAAGATGGGATTAAAATTAACTTTTCTTCAAAAGTTAAATGCACAAACAAATTGAAATGAGTTTCTTACCAGAGAACAAGAAATGAAAACAAGTCTTTTATAAACTCCTCAGAGATGATGCAAGATGCACTTATTGTGAGTACATTTTGTTCTATATGAAACCATAATATAGTAATAAGTGTTTATTGTTCTTAATTTTTGAATGAATCGTTCATTTATTTTACTTTCTTTTAATATTTTTCATTTAATTTAATTTACTTTTAGTTAATTTTATACTTAGAGTAAATGAGAGTCCATTAATACTTTTGCTAGATAATCAAACTTTTGCTAACTCCTAGGAGGATTTGAGAAAAAAGAAAATTGGAAAATTTTAGAAACATTTCAAAAGGCAAGCAAAACTTCAAACATAAATAATTAAAGACAACTTAGTCCAATTAGGATTTAATTTATCTCAACCAAAAGAAAATCATATTATGCTACATCATGGTTAGTCTAGTAAAAAAAAGTTTAGGTTGAACTAAGATAATTGTTTTTTTTTTATGTTCTTATAACCTTTTTATATTTTTTTTTAAATTTAAAATTTTTCACTCTGTCCTTCTGTTTATTGATAATGAAGGTTTGGTGGATTCATTTTTGTTGTTTCTTCTTTACTAAAGTTGGGAGCTACTATAAGTTTGAGATCAAGACTTTGGCACAACGAAGATTAATATATTGTGAAGCTTCAAGGCAGTAGATGTTTGAGTGAGCACATTAAGATTCATGTTTTAGTTTTCAAATATCATTGAATTTCTGGTTTTGAGTGATTTACAAGTGGTGTAATCAGTAAAAGAAAAGATGAAGCAACTAAGTTTTTCTCATTCGTGTAATCTAGAATTTGAAAATAGTATTTCGGATTACAAAATCTAAAATAATAATTTTACATTTTAAATAAAATAATAATTTTAAATTTTAAATTGTTTTTCAGATTGTATAATCTAGAATGCAATCTTGAGATTTCAAATAGTGAAACTAAAAGTGAAAATTGTATTTCAGATTACACAATCAAGAATAAAATTTTGACTTCTAGACAATCTGAAACTTCAAAATTACATTCCAAATTATATAATTTAGGAGACAATTGGAGACAAAATTTGAAGTTTTAGATTGTATAATTTGAAAGTCACAAATGTATTATGGATTGGAAGTCAATTATGGATTGGATAATCCAAAAGACACTTTTATACATAAAAAAATATCTTCATTATAGAATCTAGAATAGACCCCTCAAGTGTATTCCAAATGTATAATTCATAAGGTGTTATTAAGTCAAAATTCTTCCAAATTGCAAGATCTGTAATAAATTCTAATATTCTACAATCTAAATAATTCATAGTATCACTCACAAGAGATAAGCAAAACAATATAATTTAAACATGAATTCTCAACAATTTAATCATTCACAATAGCATCACCAACAGTAGATGGTAGCAACAATGAGGGTGACAATGGTAGTGAACCAAATCAAGAAAAGTAAAGGGGCAAAATGAGGGTTGTAGGGAGGATGAGATAGAGTTAGGTTATGTATACAAATTTACTTAATGTCATTTTTGTTTTCTACAGAACCCATAGAGGTGCAAGAAGAAATCACTAAGGTGCAAAAAACAACTACCATCAAATAAATATTCATCCATAAAAGGAAAAAATCTTATACTGTTGAGATTCCTTCTAACCTCATAATCTCTTTAATAGAAAATGGTGTTTTGTGTTTTGTAAACCTACTCAACAAAATGGTAATATAAAACACTTGTAATTTTTTTAAGAGTATCTTGTAATGGTGTGTGATGAAATTTAACCGCATCAATATTCATATCATATATTTATATTTAATCCATTTGTTTTAGTTCAAAAATCCCAAAATTGTTATGTTATTTAGTTTTAATTTTTTATTTAAATTCTTCTTATCAAATATTATTTCACTTATTTTAAGTGTATTAGTATAAATATAATTCTTAGTAAAGGGTAGATGGTAGCAACAATGAGGGTGACAATGGTAGTGAACCAAATCAAGAAAAGTAAAGGGGCAAAATGAGGGTTGTAGGGAGGATGAGATAGAGTTAGGTTATGTATACAAATTTACTTAATGTCATTTTTGTTTTCTACAGAACCCATAGAGGTGCAAGAAGAAATCACTAAGGTGCAAAAAACAACTACCATCAAATAAATATTCATCCATAAAAGGAAAAAATCTTATACTGTTGAGATTCCTTCTAACCTCATAATCTCTTTAATAGAAAATGGTGTTTTGTGTTTTGTAAACCTACTCAACAAAATGGTAATATAAAACACTTGTAATTTTTTTAAGAGTATCTTGTAATGGTGTGTGATGAAATTTAACCGCATCAATATTCATATCATATATTTATATTTAATCCATTTGTTTTAGTTCAAAAATCCCAAAATTGTTATGTTATTTAGTTTTAATTTTTTATTTAAATTCTTCTTATCAAATATTATTTCACTTATTTTAAGTGTATTAGTATAAATATAATTCTTAGTATCATTCTAAACCATGAATTTGAAATTCTTATTTATTTTAAAACTATCATTTGATATGCATGATAAAGTCAACAAATATCCTAAAAATTCCATGTAAATGAGTGAGAATGGAACAACAAACTTCAATAAAATATTGTTACAAAGGACTTAAATACCTTACACATGCATAGGGATATGATATTATTGGACCATATCCTTAGTAAAATCAAAATTTGGATATTTTGTAATCTTCAAAATGAAGTAGTTGGTTGGCTTTAAAAGGAAGGTCGAACAAAGTTAGTACACTGTCTAAATTTTAATTGTCTAGAGAATAAAAATAAAATAAGATGTTTATTCTATTTCATCTCAATTCTTGGACTACGTTTAATTATCTTATAAGAAACTTTTAAAGGGTTCCATTATAATTTAAGTTTATTATAAAATGATTAGATAATACTACTTCTAATGAACACAAGTACACAAAGTTATTTTTGACTATCACATCCTAATCTTCCATTGAGACTAAGAACTACAAATATATTATAAATAACACTTATAGCGACGAAAAAATAATTGAAACTGAGAAAAAAACTCTCACAAAGAGAATACATAGTAAGATGCTTCCTAATAAAGGTGTAACTTCACAACTTGAAAAGTATTAAAATTATTTTTCCACCATGTTGGAGATCCCACATCGACTAGAGATGAAACATTTCAATAGTTTATAATGTGAGTGCAAACCTCACTTTACAAGCCGGTTTTGTAAGGTTGAGTTAGGCTTAAATTCCACTTCTTGAGATGATGGTATCAGAGCTCTCTAACTGAGAGAGCTCCACTGTGTCAACTCTGATTTTGTTCCATTTGCAAGAATATATCATTTGTTATGGTATCAGAGCCTATTCTAGCACGGTTCTTGGGGCCACCGGCTATTGGACCACCCTTAAACAATAGAAGTGCCATTATTTTCAGTAACAAATATGACTACTTCGTCGTTCAATAATCCATCGATAAATCTTCTGAATGATTATTCCAATGTATATTATGGTTCCTTCAACAAAAATTCTCAGAATTCTTTAGCCAAGAGATGGACCAAGGATGACAATCATTATAATAGTAAGAGATTCACACAGTGTGGTAAAAGAGGTCACACAATTGATAAATGTCATCGCTTGCATGGTTTTCCACCAAATCAAATAATAGAATGTTCATACAAATTAAATCAAAATAGAATCACACAAAATATATTTGAATAAAACAAAATCGTATCAGATAGTTTTTATTCCTTAAAAATATCTTTAAAATACTTATAAATATATGAGATAAACTAATCAAATCAAAAGGAAAATAAGATGAAATCTCACTTGGAAACGCTGTGTTGTTGTGCTCGTTATCAGAAATGTTGTGCTGCTGTGGTCGTTAGGAAGGGAGATAAAGGAAAACATTGAAGCAGAAGAAGAAGAAAAAAAAAAAAAAAAAAAACCGCTCAGGAAAGGAGACAGAGGAAAACGGGAGGAAGACAAAGGGAGGGAAACGTAGAAGAAGAACCTTTGTGGATTCTTCTAGAAGGGAGCAAAAGTAAGTTATACTTTATTTTATTTTTTAAAAGTCGTTTCATATTATTTTTTATGTATTTTATTATTTAATTTGTTATATTTCTTATAATTTAATATTTTATTTATATATGTTAAAAAAGTAGTATTAATAATAATTTATATTAATAATTATATTTTATTTACATTTATAATTTGATTTATATAAATTTATAGTTTATGTATTTTATCATGTCAGGCTTTAAAATGAATATATTTTATTTATATTTAAAATTTGAATAACACATTTTATTTATTTAATATTTTTAATTTATACTTAAATATACCGTATTATATAATTATATTGTAATTTATATTTTTTTTGCAATTTGACTATTATTTATTTATTTTATTTAAAATTATAAATATATAATATAATTATGTTATAACTTAATCTATTTTTTAAATGATAAATTGATATTATAAAAAATAAGCTAAACTTTTAACTTAAAAATATATTATATTATATATTTTTTACAATTTGACTACTGTATTTTTATTTTATTTTAAAAATATATAATATACTAATTTACTCTTAATTTTTCACATGTTTTATTTATTGTATTTATAAATTATTTTTTATTACATAAATTTATTTCATTTTTGTATGTAATTAAATTTTGTATATTTATTTTTTATAAGAAATTAAGATGAATAATCAACCTGAAGAAGATGAAACAAAACCTCTGTGGAGATATGTTTCAAAACTGAGAAAAACTTCTGATGGAGGGAATAATGTGATCAAATGCAGTTTATGTGATTTTTTATTCAATGGATTTTACATTAGAGTGAGAGCTCATTTATTACAACTTAAGGGATAAGGAGTTAGAAGTTGTCCAAAGGTAAATTCGTCAAAACTTGTTGAGTTTAAAAAGGTTAGACAATGAAGCAATAATGAAAATAGAGATTTCAAAGAAAAAAAAAAGGTCCCTCTACCACCTTTATCTGATGAAGGAAATCAGACAAATAAGGATCTAAGAAGATTAAAAGGTCCTTTGGAGTCTTCATTCAATATTCAAGCCAGAGATGCTCTTGATTATGAAATTAGGAGGATGTTTTATGCTTTAGGTTTATCATTTAATTTAGCAAGAAGTCATTATTATAGAAGTGCATTTTCTTATGTAGCTAATACTTCTAATCTTAGTGGATATGTGCCACCATCGTATAATAAATTGAGAGGTCCTTTACTTGCAAAAGAGAAAATTCATGTAGAAAATCTTTTGGAACCTATAAGAAATTCATGGACACATAAAGGGGTGACAATTGTTAGTGATGGTGGAGTGATCCCCATAAAATGTCACTTACAAATTTTATGGTTGTCACTGATAGTGGACCAATGTTTTTAAAGTCAATAAATGCATTTGATGATATAAAAGACAAAGATTTTATTACTAGACACATGAGAGATGTAGTTATGGAAGTTGGGCCAGATAATGTGGTACAAATTATAACTAATAATGCAGCTATATGTAAGGCTGCGGGTATGCTTATAGAATTAGAATTTCCTTCAATTTATTGGACTCCTTGTGTAGTTCACACCTAAAATCTTGCATTGAAAAATATTTGTGCAGCAAAAAATACGGAAAAGAATAATGTTGCTTATGATCAACATTTTTGGATCTCACAAATTGCTGATGATGCTACATTTATTAAAAATTTTATTGTTGGGCATTCTATAAGAATATCAATGTTCAATAGGTTCAACTTATTAAAGTTGCTTTTTGTTGCTCAAACAAGATTTGCTTCAACTATAGTTATGCTAAAAAGGTTTAAAAGTTTGAAAAAGGGACTTCAAGAGATGATTATTAGTTATGAATGGTCCTCTTACAAAGAAGATGATGTGCCTAAGGCACAATCAGTGAAAGAATTTTTGTTGGATGATAATTGGTGGATGAAGGTTGATTACATACTTGTTTTTATTGTCCTTATTTATGATGTTATTAGAAAAACAGATACAGATATGACTACTCTTCACATAATATATGAAATGTGGGATTCAATGATTGAAAATTTGAGAAAGGTCATATTTGAACATGAAGGAAAGACAGAAGTTGAACATTCATCATTTTTCGAGATAGTAAACACAATATTAATTGATTGTTGGACTAAGAGTAGCACATCTCTTCATTGTCATGCTCATTCTTTAAATCCAAGGTAATGTTAATTTTTTATAATTATTTTTGTTGTGTTTATCTTATTTATAACATTATAAATTTATAATATTTTGTTAATTTATTTATTTTTATATTTGTAATGTTGTAGATATTATAGTAATGAACGGTTAAGTGAAGATTCACAAAGACTTGCTCTACATCAGGATGGCGAACTTACTCATGAGAGGAAGAAATGTTTTATGAGGTACTTTGATAATCCAAATGTAAGGAGACAAGTCAATACAGAACTTGCAAACTTTTCAAATAAAGGTGGAGAATTTCACGATGTTGACTCTTTAAGAGATAGAGGTAAAATGGATGCAAAAATATGATGACTGTTCATGGAGCTCGTGCATCAATACTTCAGAAAATAGCTCTTAAGCTACTTGGACAACCATGTTCTTCTTCTTGTTGTAAAAGGAATTGGAGTACCTACTCTTTTATATATTTTTTGAAAAGGAATGAGATGACACCTAAAAGGGCAGAAGATCTAGTTTATGTCCATAGTAATCTTCGTCTTCTCTCAAAAACTCCTTAAAATACAAAGAAGAGGAAACTAAATTGTGGGATATTGCAGGAGATGACTTATCATTGAATGATAATGGAATTCTTGAAATTGCCAACTTATCTCTTGATGAACTAGAAGGTGTATTTTTCAATAAAGATTAAATGTAGAAGTTATATATTTTGTTAGACTTTTTTATAAAAGTATTTTTTTTCACATTACTAACTATATAAATAAATTTAAATAAATTCATATATATATATATATATATATATATATATATTGTTGTGTCCCCGTGTCCGTTAATTTTCAATTTAGTCGTATCCACGTGTCTGTGTCCATATCCGGGCTTCATAGGCAGCCACTAAAAATTGGCTCCTTGAACAACTTGATATTAACAATGCTTTGTTGCATGGAGATCTTCATGAAGAAGTCTATATGGAGGTTCCTAAAGGTGTAATTCCCCCAAAACCTGGTGAGGTCTGCAAGTTGAGAAAATCTCTTTATGGTCTTAAACAAGCTAGTAGACAATGGTATGAAAAGTTGTGTACAGTCCTTATAGCTTTGGGTTATACCCAATCAAAATCTGATTTTCTTTATTCACTAAACAATCTGCTACTGGTGCATTCACAATCATCCTTGTCTATGTTGATAATATGATTTTGATAGGGAATGACACTCAAGAGATTGCTTCAGTCAAGTCTCAACTTGATTATTTATTTAAATTAAGGATATGGGTCAATTGAAATTTTTCCTTGGATTAGAAGTTGCTAGATCAAGCAAGGATATTTTTCTTAACCAGAGGAAATACACCTTAGAGCTTCTAGATGTTGCAGGCTTGTTAGGATGCAAACCTTTTACCACTCCTATGGATCCTCAAATAAAGCTTAATTTCAAAGAGAGTCCTCTCCTTGAAGACATTTCCATGTATCGACGACTCATTGAACAACTCATCTACCTGACCAATACTAGGCCTGACATTTGTTTTGCTGTCAATCATCTTTTACAACTCTTATCAGCTCCTACAATGGCTCATTATCAAGCAACACTTAGGGTTCTTCGTTATATTAAAGCTAATCCTGGTCGAGAGCTCTTCTTTTCTAGTGTTCTCCTTTACAACTGAAAGGTTTTTGTGACTTAGACTGGGCATCATACCCTGAAATTCCCCGCTTCATTACTGGCTTCTGCATTTTTCATAGTGATTCATTAATCTCTTGGCGATCCAAGAAGCAACGCATAATTTCACGGTCTTCCTCTGAGGCTGAATATCATGTTTTGGCATCAACAACCTGTGAATTTCAATGGTTGTCTTATCTGGTTCGTGATTTACATATTGCTCCTCAAGCCACTGCAGTTCTTTTTTGTGACAACAAGTCTGTCTTACATTTAACTGTCAATCCTGTGTTTCATTAGTGTAGCAAACACATTGAAATCGATTGTCATGTGGTTAGAGAAAAGGTTTGTAATAGTGTTCTTCGTTTGCTCCTTATCAACACTAAGTCACAGGTTGATGACATCTGTACAAAACCTCTAATACCCATATTGTTCTTACATCTATTGTCCAAGATGAATTTAATTGATCTCTACGCTCCATATTGAGGGGGGTATTAATAAATATTAATAAGTAAATATTATGTGAGGAATAGTAGCGATTCTGTTATGATCTTTTTATTATGTGAGGATTATTAGTAATTATGTTAGAGTAACTATTTTGTTATGATCTTATTATTCCATGTACTATATAGAGTACCTTTCTTTCATTAATAAGATAAGAGAGATATACTTTTTCACTCTCATATTCTTTGTTCTTTTTCGTTCATTATTGTTCATTTCTTTATTTTTATAACATATGGTTAATATGATATCTCTATTACACCAATCTAGACAACTTACGAATGTAAGCAATATAGTCTTATAAGATTTTTTTTTTATATTGTAGTTGTGTTTTTGCATTCGCCTTTTCTTCTCTTAGGAATATGATTGTTATACATCAATCTCTAACTTTAAAATTATTGAATCAATTTTCATGATGATATTCAAATATCTTGTTATGCATAATTATGTGTTTTAGCTTTGAATATCCATTTGAATTCTTCTTTTTGAAAAGCTTTGGTATTATTGTACCCGTTGTTAAACTATAAAAAAGGAAATGAAGTGTAATAACATATTATTTTAAAATATATGATGTCTTTCATTAATATGTGGTATATGAGGTGATTTGTTTAACATAATTAATTCTTTCTAAATAAACAATGAGAAAATTGTTCAATGTCTTTTTATTTCACATAACAACATTATTATAAAATGGTTATTTGTTGGATTTTGACTTAAGTGTTATATATATGTGTGTGTGTGTGTGTGTGTATGTAGATATATATATACGCTAAAATTTTTAGAATGATGTTTGGTGTTTAGAAGCACCATTGTCCAAGCTTCTGAATTTTTCAAATGACATAGCATAAATCTTTAGTCTCGCATTATGGATGCTTGGACAATGATTAGAAAATTCCTACCTAAATTTTGCAAAAGCTTCCTTTTCTTAAGAGAAACTTGATAACCATATTATTTCTTATAAGTAAGATAAGGTTATTTGTATAAACGTTGAAGATGGTATTTTGAATCACAAAACTTCTAAAAACAAAATCAATAGCATCCTCAAGTTGTTTAGGCCTATTGTATTTAGAAATAATGCATTCCTCATTCTAGAACATTGGTTGTCTAGAAATTGCTTCCTAATATATTATCTCTGGATGATAATCTGTAGAAAGTGAAATCTCTTTGTGCTCTATTTGCAGCCTTTGTCATGCACATATTGAATCTACACAACACTTATTTCTTAATTGTAAAATTACTAAATAATTTTGGTCCTAGATGTAGGATTTATTTAAATGCAATATCAACCTCTTCTCCTTTTATGATGCTCTTAAGAGTATCATATTGATATGTACTTATTTTAACCACTTTCCTAATGCATATTGATAATAATAATAATGACAAGTTTTGAACCATTTTACTGTATTTGGGCTTATTGATCCTTAATTGAAAGTTTGACTCAATTTGATGAAATTTCTAGAAATTTTTCAAACATGAGCATGTTTCGTATTTTGTCCATAACTTTTCCTACAGACCTCGGATTAACATGATCTTTATGTCGTTTTGTAGATTACTCAAAGCTCTACAAACATTGTGAGAGCGTCCAAGACCAAATTGCAGACTTTTAAGTGGATGAAATTGACCTTGATACGAAAGCGAATTAGCTAAATGAAAGTTATTCAATCTAATTTATCTAAATAATATTGATAAAATGTGGAAGCATTCATAAACTTTACATTAGTCTGTATACAAGGTTTTTCTTCTGCCTTTTCTCTAACTAGAAAAGGAATTCCCTATCTGACTTATTCTTATCCAATCTAATAAAAGACCTAGTCAGGAGACAGACATTACAATAGTTGTGTAGTGAAAGAACTATCATTTCTAAAATTATTGATTCCTTTTCACTACTAGAATCTTTCCTTGAATCCGAAACAAAAATATTTACAGCATTTTTTAGAACAAATAAAGCTATTGATGCTTAGAATTGAGAATCAAACGTAATTCTCAAGACTCCTTTTCCCTTCCTCGCTTGCTTCTATTGGAAAAAAAGGTTTTCTAAAAAAACGTAACATAATCTTTCATTTCAAATGTCTTATCGATCAGGCGACACCTGGATTTGAACTGGTGAAAAAGGATTTGCAGTCCCTCGCCTTTGGCCGGAAATATTTATTTGAGGATAACTTAGTCATTTCACCCCCAAATTAGTTGGGATCAAAATTGTGCGTTTTTGGCGTATTAGGACAACTTGCAGGTGGTCCCAGGCCACCTTAGGTTAGGTTAAACTCTGAATATTATAATGAGCAAAAGGGGATAGCCGTCACACTGTTTTTGGGGACAAATTTTGAATACAATTTCAGCTAGTTTGTTTTCTTCTTCTTGAATCGTTCTTCATTTTGGCAATTTTATTTCTGTCTTCATTCGCTACTGTATTCATGTTCATTCCACCATGAGTGGCTAAAGCTTTTGCTCAATCTGGTCCCTAGAGGTTCTCCCCGCTTCTGTTTATCCCTAGATTCGTGTTTTGTGTTGTTTTTCCACAATTACCTACTCATATTTGGTTTTAATTTGATTGTTGAATTTAATGCTTGGATTGAATATGTAAATGAATAAATACAATACGATTGGAATGTATTGTGGAGTTCCCGAATCGGAATCAAGTCGAACCAATGATGTTGCTCACCATGCGATTGTATTGGTTTGGCGCACTAGGTGTTCGATAAAATGCTCCACGATTGTGGAATGTTCGGGACGTTAGATAGATGCAAGGATTCTGCTATGTTTAACCCACGAATGTAATTGGGATAATATTTAGGAATCAGTGAGGGATTAGGAAGAACCGAAGGGAGACAGGGTTGATTTTCATTACGTGAACTTCTCCATTCTTTTCTTGAATCATTTTTTTTTGTTTATTATGTTTAAGTTTCATACTTTCCAAACCTCCCCCCTCCCCTCACCATGCTATTGTTTTATATTTTTAGTAATTGAGAACGTTCGAGTGGTCATCGGAAGAATGACCTAGGTCTGCTATATTGCAAAATCTAACCTCCTAATTAATTTGGAATGTGTTCGACAGCACGAGTCACATATACTCCAATAGCTTACAAATTTAAAGCAAATTGTTGACTTTCCTCACTTATTGTGGGTCATAGATGCATGAGGAATGCCCATAGATTTATTAAATCTTTTTCTTTTTTATCTGCCAAAGCATTAATTGTTGGATGTATTAGTCTTGTAGATAATAGATCCAAAGGTGTGATGAATAATTACGTTGTGGTCCTCCTTATTCAAGTAATTTAACAATACAAGACATTCTAGGAAAGTTCCTAAACTATTAATGGTACAATGGGCTCCTTTAAGGGTAGGCTTCGTTAAATGCAGTATTGATGGGGTTGCTCATGGCAATCCTAGTTTAGCAACTTGTGAGGTCTAACAATGAGGAATATCTGGAAAATTACACATCATTTATTGGTATGTCTTAACTTGAAGATAGAGATTATGGAAGTCATGTTGGCAATTGAGTTAGTTGTGGTGAAAGGACAGTCATCTATTTGGTTGGAAATTGATTTTATACTGGTGGTTGAAGCCTTTAAGAAATATGATAAGGCTTCCCAAACTTCAAGGGAAAGATAGAATTATTATTTAACTATTTGTAATATTTTAAATTTTTATGTATCTTGTGTATAGAAAAAAGGTGATAAGTGTGCTAACAAACTAATAAATTTAGCAATTGATTCTAAGAAAGATTTTATTTGGTTTGAAGACTTGCCCACTTGTATTAGGTAAAATTTGTTTAGGAACCGGTTTGGACTTTCATAGTATAGATTTTCATGATTATATCATGGGTTTGGCTTGACCTTCATGTTTATACCTATTTTTTTCTTTCTTTCTAATAATATCATTATTTTTAAAGGCAGATGATTATTGAACTTCATGGTATCAACACTTGGTTAGGATGTCATTTCATAATGATACATAGAAAAGAATAACCTTTTATGCAATGAACATTTAATATGTCTAGATTGCCTGAGTGTAAATCGTTTGGGTCTTAACACAAAATATGTCTATTGTTAAATAAAAAAATGCTTGTAGTTTTTATTTTGAAGTATAACACACAAATAAACATGTTTAAGACATAATGAATTTTTTTTATGAAAGCTTGGCATAAAAGGATATATATCATTTATACTTAAACATATATTTTTTGGGTCATGAATAAATATAATATTGTTTGTATTGAGATTGAACACAATCCTATTAGATAGTTAAGCCTTCACGTATATGTAACTTATTATTATTCTTCGTAGTATGTTATGTTATCTTAAGAACATTTATGAAGAGTAAGTTTGTTTAAAAAGTAAGACAAGATGTTGGATCAAAGATCATCAAAAGACGCATTTTGAGCACAAAAAGATGAACAACAACAAATATTCACTTATGCATGTTAACCTAACGAAGTTAGAAATAGTATACCAATTACAACTAGTTAAACATATTAAGTTATCTTACAAAGAAAGTCAAATATTGAAATGCATTTTATTGCATTTAATGCATAATGATGATGTTCTCATTCCTCGTTAAGACCTAAACAATACCTGGGAAAGAAGACTTTCAATGTCTTATAACAACTATTTTGTGAAAGATTCATATATAGGTGCTCACAGTAAGAAGACCAATATATAAATCTTTTCATACGAACCTATAAAATGGAGTTTAGGATTTATCAAACTAGGCTTATGACCACAATCAAACCAAATAAACACTATCTTTGTCCATATGTTGTTTTAGAATAATCTAAAAATTAAAAGTAACCAATTTGATCATAAAATTTTAAGAAAAATAGATGAATATAAAAATGAATTCAAGACTCAATTTTGAACAAAACATAACATTAATGAAGAAATAATATAAAAGAAAGATAACATTAAGATATTCAATAAAAATTATTTATAATCACAAAAAAGAAGGAAATAATCAAGAGGAACTCATGGATCAGATCTCATGAACCAAAATTGATATAAAACTTATTTCTTGGCTCCAAACACTCATGAACAAAGAAAATATTAAAGACAAAAAAACAAATATATGAAAATGATGAAGACCTCGCTTTAAGAGTCAAGATACTAGTAGAGGAAAATTGTCACCTGGATGTAAGAGGCTTAATATAAGATTCAAAATAAGAGGTTCATACCTATAAAGAGAGATATCTCGCTCACAAAGGATAATTACTCTCAATTATATTGATTTCTTAATTTTTGTGCTTCCAAAGAGAGAAACCACATATTTAAAGAGACTTTTATGGTAAACTTTTGGTGTTTGTTTCCAAACTAAGGCTATGTTATGTCTAAATTGTTAGTTTTTTCAGGTTATGTTTAAGAGGAAAGTGAATTGAACCTTTACATATTTTCACAAATCAAGAATTAAAAGCCTTATTAAAACTTTGAACACAAAATCTGAAAGATATTCAATCAATTCAAACCACTAAAATATTAAAGCAATAGAAGTGATAACGAGAGAGGTAGAGAGATCAACATAAAATTTTATATTGATTCCCTTTATAACAAGAGCAACATAAAATTTTATATTGATTCACTTTATAACAAGAGCTACATCTAATTATTTAGTCACACCAACCAAGCCTCATATAGCTTTTCAAGTTTAACAAACACTAAACAAAATGGTGATAGAAAACTACACAAGAACCTAAGTCTTGAACTGTACAATACTTCATTTCATACCTTGTAATACCCTATTACAAGACTAACTTGGAAACTCTATCCAAGTAATTATACAAACACAAAAAAATACAACAAAAATGAGAACATTATCACCTACACAGAGATAAGCACAATAAAAATGAAGATACATTAGGTGAGACATGATGTTTTTGTCTTGAACTAACGTAATAATAATGTATTTGCTCAAAGAAAGCTCTAAGAATATGTTATTTTCTCAGTACAAACTCTTCCTTAGAAGTATATTTCTTTTAAAGATTGCATTTGATTTGGTTTTGGAAATAGAGATATAAAGAATCATAAACTTAGTATTCTAATTGATTAAATCTCCTTCTATATGTTCAAACTGAGCTCCAAATGAGGCACTCAAAGTTGTAATAGATTAAAAATTTACTACAACTTGTTAAAATAACTTATAAGTGATTTACATAGGTTAATTCCTCGTTTTAATCAATTAAAACAAGAGGATTTTCAAGACATAATTGAGTCTTAAGTGATTTTAATAGATTAAAAGCTTGCTTTAATTGATGAAAACAAGGAGACCACAACTTCTGAAGTTTTAAGTGATTTTAATTGATCAATTCAATAACCCTTTAACATATAGGGAAGCGTTCTCAGTGCAATCTTCAATCAAATCAAGGTGAAGAAAACTTACAATAATCATCTTCAACACTACAAAATATACAAAACACACTTTGTTATCCCCTACCAATTCGACCATAATCAAACGAGTGTTCTCATCGAGAAGTATAGGTTCTAGTTTGAGAATTACTAGTTGTTAACATTCATGAATAATGGTATTCTTCAAGTGTCTTTAAAAGATTCTCGAGTATATTCAATAAAGCAAGTATCTTCAATCAATCAAATAATATGATTATAGGTTCAACATAAACTCTTTCATAACTTATTCTTGGAGGTAAATAGTTTTATTCCTATAATCACTATCATTATAGTGAAACAAAGGCTATAATTTCTAAAAATTATGATAAATAAAAATTATTTTTTTCACCATACAAGTTAAGATTTCCTATTTTAAGATAATAATTAGTTTTCTCTTTAAAGTCTTTAGTCATACTTTTAAACATTCTTTGATAATTGTTTTAGTATTCCTAAAGTCTCTCATTTCTTATGCTTTAGCTCTAACTCTAGTAATGGCTCCTTATTGAATTCCTTTAATGATATTTTGATATTTTTTTATCATTTATGTCCTAATCTTCATCCTTTGAAATGACGTAATGTCAAAAAGTTCTTAAAATAATTATATGTTATCACTTTGAATGTTATACTAGTTTGAATTTAACATTTTTTTTATTTACTTATAACCTTTTGAGGTGTAATACCTTATTATTTATTTAGGAAAGTGTAAAAGTCTAACGATGTTAATGCTTAAAGAATTATTGGAAAGTTACTTAGAGAAGCAAGCTAAAAGAATACTTAGGTGTTTGGATAAAAATGGTTGTTAAGAATATTTGATCTTATTGTTGTGAGATTTAGAGAAAGTTAGTAATTTCTAATATCTAGTGTTCTTTGTTGTATATTGCATCAAATCTTTAGGGATGAAGGTCATATGGACCAAGTCACCTATATTCTCAAGTATAAAGAGTTGCATCCTAAGTATCAATTATAAATTTTAGATTAGTGGTAAGTTCTCAATCTAACTATTGATATCAAAATCAATGTTACAAATTTGATTCTCATTTAAACAGTTGTTGAGAAGGATATTGTTGTAGGTTACATCAATTATGCTGTGACAGTAATTAAGTATGTCAATTTACAATTTAATTATGAAGCTTAGAGTGATGTACTCTTAAGTAAAAAAGTTATACCATAACTATCACTCAATACTTAAATGATAACTTTAAAGTCCTTAAATTTGATATCCTAATCATTAAACACTCTTCTTATATGATCAAACTTATCTTAATTTATATGATACTAAATAAGAACATCAAACACTTTTTAATATTGAGTAATAAGAAAACTTGAACTAATACATCTTTAACTCTAGTTTTATAAAGACAAAAAATAATTTACAAGATAACATGTCCTATATTCAAGTAATTTAATAACATCAATTCAAAATATATTTACTTTTACAAAAATTATTAATGTAAATAAAAAATAATTAATTATATAAAATATATAATTAATTATTTTTTTAATTTTCATAGTAATATTCTCTTAATTACTTCAGTTTTGCAAATAAATAAATGAAAAAAGCTCCAAACATATTTCTTTTGTTATATCCTAAACTTGACAACTTTAATTTATGTACAACTATGTCGCTAAACTTGTCAACTTCATTTTATGTACAACTTGAAAATTTCTTTTTATATTGTTTTGTTTTTCTTCTCCTATCTTCAAACACATAATAATAAAAAGTAAAACATTGCATCTGCTTTCTAAAAAAATTAAAAAATATTACATCTCCAATTTTATATTTTGGAAAATGAACTTTTAATTTTTATTCTATTAACAAACACACCTCTAATATAAACAAATATTATAAATATAATGCAGAACAGCCTCCTCTTTCGTTCTTCACTTCCAGACTCAACTCTCTCCATTCGATTCTTCTGATTTCGCATTTGACAGCAGTTGCGTTCCTTCCGTTTCGTTTTCTCTATCGTTTTTGTTAATTCGTTGCGTTTTGTAACTTTACAATCATGGCCAAAGGCGTAATATCTGATGATGAAGGTGAACCCTAGAAACTCCCTAATTCCTCTTTGCATTTTCATTTTCCTTCGAAGTTTCTCACATTTTCGGTTCCTTTGGTTGTTCAATGGGCGCAGACGACGTCGAGCTCGACGAGGAAGAGAGGGAACCCGTAGACGGGGATGAACTGGAAGAGGGTCGAGATGTGGATAATGAAGATGAAGACGAAGAAGAGGGTATAGACTTTGATTGGGTCGATATTTCTGAACTATGCGTTGTGTGAATGCTATTTTTTGTTATGCTTTTTTTCTTTCTTCAGTTTTTTATTTGCGTGCAAATTTCTTCAGTGGTGGTGGCGCTTTTGGGTTTGTTAGAGCATTCGAGTTTCGAATTAGGGTTTGCTTTTGTTGTGCTGTTCGGTGGGAGTGAGAGCTGTTACGTGTGGTACATTCAGAAAGACACTTTGGTTTAGGTACTCAGGTTGATGTTGTATGCCTGGTGGTGACAGCTTTAAAGTTTCAAACGTGGTGATCTTTTCATGATGGAATCCAAAATAAACAAAACGACTTTTGGAATTTTGTGAGGATTAGATTGGTCATATGGCTGGAACATGAACCTTGAGATGTATATATTCTCGTGCATGTTAAAAATTCGGTTTGGGAATTTGTGGGAAACGAGGGAGTGAATTTTGCTAGCTTTTTTTTCGTATTCTGATGTTTAAGAGAGCATGGAATTCTGGCTAGCCTAGTGAATCATAAATCTTTATCTTCTACTTCGGTTGTATCATTTACCCGTGGCCTTCCCTCACATTTTTTGTAGTTATGTCTTGGCTTGAGACAATGTTTGTATGGGCTAAGGTGTGGTAGACAGACTTCTGAGTGCTGTTTAGTGGTTCCCAATGGGAAGAACGATGCTCATTTTAGAGTTTTGTTTGCTTGTTTGTTCAAATGGTTTTAGAATTTTATGCTTTAGTTACTTTTGTGGTGTCATTTAATTGTCAGTTGAGAGTTTAGCCTTGTTCTTGTTTTGTTTTTTGATGTTCTTCATTTTGTTTTTTGCTTGTTATATGAATTTGATCTAACCGATGGTATCTTGTTTTCTGGAGCTAATTATGTGTATTATCTTTTGACGGACTTTATGTAATGCCATCTTATTTTTCTGAAACGTTTTCTTTACCTCCTCACTTCAGAAGGGCAGGATGAGTATGAAAATGATGGATTTATTGTGGATGACATTGAGGACGAAGAGGAGCAAGATGAAGAAGAGAGAGCAGACAGTGATGATGAGCGACAAAAGAAGAAAAAGAGGAAGAAAAAGTCCGTTTTCCATCCTCATGTTTTTTTTACCTCTGCTTGTGATTGAAGTTGATGAATTTGTATGTTTTAGAAAAACAGAATGTTTGATAATAGATAAATAATTTTATTAAATTTGATATATTTGTAATCACTCTTGCATCGAGCAGCTGATAGGTTTTCCTCTTACAAAACTTTTTACGTGTTTTTTGAACAACGTAAATCTTCCATTTTTTAGAAGTTCCATGCACATGGGCTGGTTTCTGCCTTTTTTCCCCTGCTACAGCTTAGTTCTTTCTGTACCCCTTTGGTGGGAGATAGGCATAGGATTGAAACAAAAATTGATTGTATGCTTTTGTCTGTATTTCTTGTTTAAAATTTAAAACATCACTGATGCTAGTACTTTTGTTTCATTATATGTATTTAACGGATTAATGTCACTATTTTAGGGAAGAGTATGTCCTTGATGAAGATGATTATGAGTTGCTGGAGGACAATAATATAAATATTCATCGTCGGAAGGTTTGGAACTTTCTGGACATTTATATTTAATTTTTTTATTAATTTCTGAATTTACGGATGATTACTATATTTTATGTAGAAATTTATAAACTATCTTTTTTTATAATTCCTAAGGAGAGCAAAAAGTTCAAGCGGCTGAAAAAAGGCCGGAGGGACACTGAGGAGGAGCCCTCTGGGCTGTCTGATGAGGAGGAGTTTGTTGGAAGTGGTAAAGTTGGGCGAACTGCTGAGGAGAAGCTTAAACGTAGTTTATTTGGTGATGATGAAGGTATGCTCTGGTTATGGTGGTTTATGCTTTTGGTTTTTCACTGACAGTACTTTATTGTTGTTGGAAGATTACATTTCACATAGATCGCAGAGATTTCAACTTTGAGGAACAATTTTGATAGAAAGAGTTTACTTTGAATGTATAAAATGCTTTTTGAAACTAAAATTACCAAAATAGTATTGAAGTTATTTGTAAATTTCCTCAGATGTTAATGATAACAAAATAGTAAATAGTAAATTCTACATAAAAGATGCGAAAAGTATCTGTCCTGATGTATTCTGGTTTCTCAATGTATGTTTTTGGCATTGTAGTTGGTATAATAAACTCTAACACCTCTTGTGGAACTACATTTTGTATGCCGAAAGTAATTCATGCTCATTCATACATGCTCCAATAACCAAGCGCTTGCTTTCTATGCCTTCCATGAATTACAGGAGCTCCACTTGAAGACATTGCTGAAGAGGAGGAACAAGGAGAAGAAGAAGAGGATGCTGACATTGGAGAAGATGATGAAATGGCTGACTTCATTGTGGATGAAGAAGAAGTTGATGAGAATGGAGCTCCTATGAGGTATTTTAATTTTTATAGTTTTTTTAAAATTAAGAATTAATTATCTGATCTAAGGATCTGTTATGGCATTCTAACAGGCAGAGGAAGCTGAAGAAGAAGAAAACTAGGCAGGCTCCAGGAGTCTCTTCCTCAGCTCTACAAGAAGCTCAAGAATTATTTGGTGATCCAGACGAGTTGATTCTGAATCGCCAGAAAAATCTTGAAATGAGTGAATACAGAGAGACTAGACTTGAAGATGAATTTGAGCCTATTGTTCTGTCTGAGAAATATATGACAGAGCAGGATGACCAAATTAGGGAGCTTGATATTCCTGAGAGAATGCAGGTCATCTGGGATCTCTGTGGACATAAATAAAAATTTCCTGATTAATGAAAATTACTTTTTGTATGATGAACTGCTTCTTATTTTATTTTTTATTTTTTAGATATCAGATGAAAGTACTGGTGCCCCGCCATTGGATGGAAGTAGTATAAATGAAGAGAGTCAATGGATAGTTAATCAACTTGGAAATGGAGCAGTCCCTTGGATTTACAAGAAGGTCTCAAACTCCCAAAATAATGAAAAGGACGACCTACCAATTGACAAGGATGATATTATCAGATTTTTGGAACTGCATCATGTGCAAAAGTTAGATGTCAGTAATATATGATCCATGAATTTTTTTGCATCTATTGTTAGTTTTATGATATCTTCATTTTCGTAAGGTGGAAATTTCTGTCTTTAGATCCCTTTTATTGCTATGTATCGGAAGGAGGAATGTTTAAGCCTATTAAAAGACCTGGAGCAACCTGAAGCTGGTGACGAGAATGACAAGACACCCACTCTGAAATGGCACAAGGTCTGTGAACTTTGATTTTGGTAGTCTTTTGTTACTATTATGCATTATTGGTAATTTTGTTAAAATTCTGCTAATGGATTCATTGTGCACTGTGTAGGTTCTTTGGGCTCTTCAGGACTTGGACAAGAAGTGGTTACTTCTTCAGAAGCGGAAGAGTGCCCTTGAGTCATACTACAGTAAACGGTTTGAAGAAGAGTCTCGTCGCGTGTATGACGAAACGAGACTAAACTTGAATCGTCAATTGTTTGAATCAGTCATGAGATCACTGAAGGAAGCAGAGTCCGAGAGGGAGGTTGATGATGTTGACTCCAAGTTCAACTTGCATTTCCCACCAGGTGAAGCTGGTGTTGATGAAGGGCAATACAAGAGGCCGAAAAGGAAGTCAATGTATAGCACTTTCAGTAAGGCAGGTCTATGGGAGGTTGCAAGTAGGTTCGGGTGTAGTCCTGAGCAACTTGGATTATGTCTAACTGTAGTTAACCTGGTAAGTATGCTTTGATTTGGAACTGCTATTTGTCTTGACCCTATACTAAAGATTTTGGTGTCCATGCCCTGTAGCAAGAGTTGGAAGATCCAAAGGAAACACCTGAGGAGATGGCTTCTAACTTCACATGTACTATGTATGATACCCCTGAAGAAGTGCTTAAATGTGCCAGGCACATGGTATGGATCTGTAACTTTGTTCTTAATCATTAAAAGGGAGCCATTGTTTGATCTTTTTGGTTATTTTGTTCTAGGCGGCTGTTGAGATAAGTTGTGAGCCAAGTATTAGGAAACATGTTCGTAGCCACTTTCTTGACCATGCAGTTGTGTCTACTTGTCCTACTGCTGATGGAAATACAGCAATAGATTCTTTCCATCAGTTTGCGGGGGTGAAGTGGCTGCGGGAGAAGCCATTGTCTAAGTTTGAAGATGTGCAATGGCTCCTTATTCAGAAGGCAGAAGAGGAGAAACTCATTCAAGTTACTATTAAGTTGCCTGAGGAGTATCTTAATAAGTTGATAGACCAATTCAATGAGTATTATATCAGTGACAGTGTTAGCAGATCTGCTCAACTGTGGAACGAACAGAGGAAGTTGATACTGCATGATGCCATTTTTCGATTTCTTTTACCATCAATGGAAAAAGAGGCAAGAGGTGTATTGGCAAGTAAAGCAAGGAATTGGTTACTTATGGAGTATGGGAAGGCATTATGGAATAAGGTTTCTGTGGGACCTTATCAACAGAAGGAAAATGATCTTGGCTCAGATGATGAGGCTGCTCCAAGGGTTATGGCATGCTGTTGGGGCCCTGGAAAGCCGCAAACGACTTTTGTCATGTTAGATTCATCAGGAGAAGTGTTAGATGTGCTTTACACCGGGTCCCTTACTTTTAGGTCACAGAATGTTAATGACCAACAGCGGAAGAAGAATGACCAGGAACGAGTGTTGAAGTTTATGACAGATCACCAACCACATGTTGTTGTTTTAGGAGCAGTTAACTTGTCTTGCACCCGTTTGAAGGAAGATATATATGAGGTTAGCATCTTGGTTTCTATGTCTATGCTTGTGTTGATGAAATGGTTTGTAGGATTAATAGCCATCCCTGCATTGTTTGAATTCTTATACCATTTCATTCTATTCGCCTAACCATACATGGATCCGTTCTCATTCCTATTTTAATTGCCATACTGCCCCCTCTTACAAATTATGCACTTTGCGATTTCAATTGTTTATAACATGTCTTTTTTTTTTCTTAAATTTACTGTTTGAATATCCTCCTTATCCTGTGGCCCTATAAAACATCTAGCTTGTGGAATGAACTTTTTTGTTAGTAAGAATCAATTATGATACACATTGCTCAATTAAATTGGACTCGTGCACCTCCTGGGTAAGTTGATTATATATGATAGTTACATTTAAGCTGTAATAAATAGGCTGAGTAACGGTGTCATTAGTTCATATTGCTCTAAGTTATTTGATATGATTGGTCCTCCTATAGGTTGTTTAATTCATGTATTCTTCTCCACCTAGTGGGAAAAGGCTTTTGTTATATGGTCGGTGTTACCATTGGTTTGCTCTTCTTTTATCAGGTTATTTTTAAGATGGTTGAGGAAAACCCTAGAGACGTGGGGCATGAAATGGATGGGCTCAGCATCGTCTATGGAGATGAATCTCTTCCCCGTCTTTATGAAAATTCTAGAATTTCCTCAGAACAACTTCCTTCACAGCAAGGTAAATATTGTTTTAATTGTTTGCTTTTTTCTTTATTTAAGGGACCTATTTCATACTATTTTTCTTGTATTGATAGGCATAAGATTATGTTTTTCTTACTTTAATAGGAATAGTGAGGCGGGCTGTTGCTCTTGGTCGTTATCTCCAGAACCCATTGGCAATGGTTGCAACATTATGCGGACCTAGAAAGGAAATAATGTCATGGAAATTGAGCCCTTTAGAGAGTTTTCTCAACCAAGATGATAAATTTGCAATGGTTGAGCAGGTTATGGTAGATGTGACCAATCAGGTTGGCTTAGACATTAATTTAGCAATAAGTCACGAGTGGTTATTTGCTCCATTACAATTTATTTCCGGACTTGGTCCAAGGAAGGCCGCATCGTTACAGAGATCTTTGGTAAGAGCTGGTGCAATTTTTACACGGAAGGACTTTCTTACAGAACATAAACTAGGTAAGAAGGTGTTTGTCAACGCGGTTGGTTTCTTGCGTGTCCGGCGAAGTGGGTTGGCTGCTAGCAGCAGCCAATTTATTGATTTGCTGGATGATACAAGAATTCATCCTGAATCTTATATTCTTGCACAAGAGTTGGCCAAAGATGTGTATGATGAAGATGGAGCAGGTGATGCAAATGATGATGATGATGCACTGGAGATGGCCATAGAGCACGTGAGAGACCGACCTAGTTATTTGAAAAACCTTGATGTTGAGGAATATGCTTCTGGGAAAAAACGTCAGAACAAAATACAAACCTTCTATGACATAAAGAGAGAATTAATTCAAGGTTTTCAGGACTGGCGAAATCAATATGAAGAACCAAGTCAGGATGAGGAATTCTATATGATTTCAGGTGAGACTGAAGAGACCCTTGCTGAAGGTAAAATTGTCCAAGTCACAGTTCGAAGAGTACAGGCTCAGAAAGCAATATGTGGGCTTGAATCTGGAATGACTGGAATCCTCATGAAGGAAGACTACACAGATGACTGGAGAGATGTAATTGAATTATCTGATAGGCTACATGAAGGTGACATGCTCACTTGCAAAATCAAGTCAATCCAAAAGAATAGATATCAAGTCTTCCTTGTTTGTAAGGACAGTGAAATGAGAAGTAATCGATTACAGCATAACCGTGATATTGACCCCTATTACCATGAAGATCGGAGCTGCTTTCAGAGTGATCAAGACAAAGCTCGGAAAGAAAAGGAACTCGCAAAGAAGCATTTCAAGCCAAGGATGATTGTTCATCCACGCTTTCAGAACATAACTGCAGATGAAGCAATGGAGGTTTGTTGCTGAGTATTTCTATGTTAAATTTTGTATTTTATTGACCTTATTTATTAGAATCATATTAGGATCTGTCAGAGTTGTGAAATTGTTTTAGTTGTGTATTCACACCCTGACATGTCTTGGGAGGTGGAAGTTAGATGTCAGTCCTTGGTGGCAATATTTTTTCCTGATTAGCTCGTACATTTAATTGGTTGAGTTGGCGTTGGTTTGTATGGTAAAATTGGTTGGGTAAGATGACTTCTGACTGATATTTGTAATTGAGGTGGATGCTTACATATGCTGCCCGGGACCTTTGGCATTCTATGCCCAATTGCAATATCAACTGGGTGTCTTCCTTGATGACTTCAGAGCAATATTTCCTTATTTTATTCTATTGCTTACTGGCTGCTTCTTGTTTTTTAGAATAAATGAATTTGCTTGTTTAACTGTTGGTTTATAGAGAAAGATTGAAATAAATCCGTTGGTTTTTGGTTAACATTTGTGTGGTTCAGTGTGATGAACTTGGAATTTGGTAGGTTTTTATCTGTAATGAAACACCCTTTTCTTGCAAGTATTAATTAAAAGAAAACAATCTTAGTTTTTTTTTTCTTTATAAAAAATTTAATGTTAATATGTTGCTTGCCTTTGTCTCTAATGCAGTTCTTGTCTGACAAAGAACCTGGAGAAAGTATTATCCGTCCTAGTTCACGAGGACCTTCATATCTTACTTTAACTCTTAAAATTAGTGATGGAGTATATGCCCATAAGGATATAGTCGAAGGTGGGAAGGAACACAAGGACATTACAAGCTTGCTCCGAATTGGGAAGACACTAAAAATTGGAGACGACACTTTTGAGGACTTAGATGAGGTAAAGTTCCCAAAATTTTTTGGATGCACTGCTTATGATTATAAGGCTAACTTTTTCCCGCTGGTCGGTGCTTAGGTTATGGACCGTTATGTAGATCCGTTGGTGGCTCACTTAAAGACAATGCTAAACTATCGCAAATTTCGAAAGGGTACAAAATCAGAAGTTGATGAACTTTTGAGGATCGAAAAAGCTGAGCATCCAATGCGCATTGTCTATAGTTTTGGCATCTCCCACGAGCATCCTGGCACATTTATATTAACTTATATAAGAAGTACAAATCCACACCACGAGTACATTGGGCTTTACCCAAAAGGATTCAGGTTCAGGAAAAAGATGTTTGAGGACATCGATCGGCTTGTGGCATATTTTCAAAGGCATATTGATGATCCCCAGCACGATTCAGCCCCCTCCATTAGATCAGTTGCTGCTATGGTACCAATGCGTAGCCCTGCAGCTGGTGGCTCGTCTGGGCCATCTGTGGGCAGTGGCTGGGGTGGTGGTTCAAACAGTGAGGGTGGTAGGAGAGGGCACTCTTATGATAGGGATCGATCTTCTACTCCTGGTTCCAGGACAGGTACATTGATTTAATTTTTTATTTTAGCTATAATTTTTTGAGTTTTCATGTATTCTAGTTGGGTGTTGAACTAAGTAGATTATTTATGTCTAGTTATCTAATCTGTATGATCTTGCAGCTTTGCTGGGTTAATTGAATATAGTTTCACGTGTTATCCAACTAGTTTTCACTTGTAATTTTTCCAGTAAGACTTGACAATTCCTTTAATCTAAATTTATGTCCTTATTTATTTTTTGTTGTATAGGACGTGGTGACTATAGAAACAATGGTAATCAGGACGAACATCCCAGTGGGGTGCCTCGTCCATACGGTGGTGGACGAGGACGTGGTCGGGGTCGAGGTTCTTATAACAACAGAGGACACAACTCCAACAATGAAAGGCAGGACTCTGGTTATGGGGGCAGCAGGTGGGCTTCTAATAATACAAAGGATTCAAATGATGGTTTAAGCAGCTTTCCGGGGGCCAAAGTTCAAAATTCTCCTGGAAGGGAAGCTTTTCCTGGTGGCTGGGGTGGTGCAAGTGGTGGTGGTGCAAGTGGTGGTTGGGGAGGTGGAACTACTAACAATAACAATGGTGTCTGGGGACAAGAGATTGGTGGTGGTAGTGGTGGCGGTGGTGGTCCAAGTGATGGTGATCCAGGAAGCTCTGGCTGGGGAAGTGCCCCCAAGAAAGCAGCAGCTGGGAACGGATGGGGGTCAGGAAATTCTGGCGGTTGGTGAACTCAACTCCGAAAGCTTAATTTAGCTTTACTTGCAGGCTGTAGGGTGATCATGACGTCATTTTGTAATCAATCCTCTTTTTGCCCCTGAAATGGATGGATGATGATATTTGGGTAGGTTTTTTTTTGCAATGTAACGAATTCGGACTGTTTCCGTCTACTTGGATCCCTGCTTGTGTGGGTGGTTGGGGATTTGTCACATGGGTGGTTGGGGATTTGTCCTAATCATTATATCGGTTGCAACACCAGCAGAAATTAATGCTTTGAATTTCAGGGGAGCAATACCCATTCCTGATGAGTTACGAAGGATGGAGTTGAATGCTGTGCCACACCTCTTATATTCGATTACCAAATAGTGAAATGGAGTCTTAAAAGACCCTGTCGTTTGTTTCTAAATATTCTCGTAGATGCAGGGGCTAAATTTAAGCTCTTCCCACATGGTGGATATTAACTGATTAACAATGGGATATGTAACATAAGCGATAACAATAGCTGCCCTGTCTCTCGCTGCATAACATATCCTATTCTTACACAACGCTTATCTCAATTTCAATAAAATGTTTAATCAAAGCTTACCACAAAAGGTACTCACAAACCCCGCTACCAAATTCTAGATACAAACTGTAGCAGTAGATCAACATACTCTAGTAGTCAGGATCAGCCTTTAGAAACAAAGGAGTCAGCCTTGTACTTCGAAAATGTCTACAAGAATCCAGCCTTCAACAACCAAAATGGAATATCCATGGTTAAATGCCAACTGTTTCTTTTTATATCCCATAAAATAATATAAAACAGAAAGAGAATAATAAGTTATGATAAAGGGTGTAAATGGTCAATGTTTCTTTCTTGTGCCTGCTTCGTTTCATGATAGGACTCGAAGTGATATCGTTTTATGTAATAACACAATAGCAATATTCATCATATATCACGAGAATATTATTATCTGAGCTATTATCTCTGGTGAACTTGAAAGTCTTCCATTATAATAAGTCAATGAATAATCTTTGTAGATCTTAAAAAAAATTATGGAAATAATTACATATTTTTTCAACAATTTTTTTCATATACGCAGACTTAAAAGCTGAACTTCTATTATGATTGATTAAAAGTTGAACAACTTTTTGGATTATATTAAATTAATTAAATGAGTGTTAATAACATGCCTTTTTATTATTGAACAATAATTTTTTGAAATTTTAATATCATTAAATAACATATAAAGTCTAATTTTTTTTAATAGTGTTAACGGATAACACAAAATATTTAAAATAATTTGTATATTTCTTTTTAACATATTCGTGTAAATTTAAAATTACTTTGAATGGCGCCTGTCGGAACTAGGTTTTTAATTTGACGTGGCATGTTGTAAGATATAAGAGTCCTCCTTCCGTACGAACCGCACCTAAAGAAAGGGATGTAACGGGTTTAATTGGGTCAACCCGAGTTAGAAGTATAAAAGGATAGTTCTAGGGTTTAGGCTCTTGGTTATGCCCGTGTTGTATGCATAGAAGAATCAGTTTGTGACACTAAATCGTATAACACCTGAAAAAATCGCTATGACAGCTCAAACTCAAGAGGATCTTCTTGCGGCTCACCTCCAACAGGAAAAGATCCATGTAATACTCTACCCCTTCAATATTTCATCTTTGATTTTACTCTTAATTTTTAAGTGATATAGATGTAGCTTCAAAATATTTGCTAGTGTGCAGTTCTTCTAGACTGTTTAATGTTTTGTGGCAGTTGGCATCTAATTAGAGTTTCGATTAGTTTTACGGAAGTGTAGATTGGGAAAGTAGACATGTTAGCATTCAATTTGGTTTAAGGGTCATAATTTCTATGCAATTAGTTGAAACGTTTATGGGGTTTTGAATGTTACAGCTATTTGTGTGAAAACAAGTTTATGATCTTTATATGAAAGATAGGATATCTTTTGAAATGAATGGACACTTTGGTCTGGTTTGAAAATTAGACTTTCATTAACTTCTACTGATTTGTTGTTAAACCTTAGTATTTCCTAATGATGACCGAGTATTCGTTAAAATGTAGCCACCAAAGAACATTTTTACTCGACATATTCAATGGACCACTATTTGCTTTGTTTTCTAGTATCCTGAACATTTGAATAATATATTTGTAGGATGAGGAGCCTGTCGTTGAAGACGAGGATGATGATGAGGAAGATGATGATGAAGATGAGGATGATGACAATGCTGAAGGTAAGTTGGCAAATAATATTTAATGGAGTGGTGTGGTGCTTTCATTCTTGAATTTAGCAAATGTTTGCTTGCATTCTTCGTTTGAATTAGTATACAGCACATAGAATGTAAAAGGTCGATAAGATTTATTTGGGTTGCTTTTTTACTCTCAGAAGTGATACATGTTATTTTTCTTAGAGTAAGAAGTTGATTCTTGAAAATTTTGGTCAATATTTTTCAATTTCCTTCTTTTTTCAGGGCCTTGTTTAACAAGGATTTAATCATCATGGTTTCAAAGTTGTTCAATATTTTTACGAGAGTTTTAACAAGTCATGCCAGTGTATAAGTCTTGTGAAATTTACAAGCCAGTTTAATCTGTTATTAAATAAAAATGAAAAATCATGTAGATTGTGAAGAGCCTTTGTTCCGTACAACTAAGTTAATGATGCACTGTATTTTTTATTACATGAATTGAAGTTGCATTCATGGATGTAACTCATAGTCTCAGCAATATGGATTTTATTACAGGTCTAGAGGGTGATGCATCTGGTAGATCCAAGCAGACCAGAAGCGAAAAGAAGAGTCGCAAGGCAATGCTCAAACTGGGAATGAAACATGTCACAGGTGTCAGTCGTGTGACTGTCAAGAAGAGCAAGAATGTTAGCACTTTGGCATATCTATTTACTGATACTAACTTTTCATTTTCTCATCTATTTTGAATTGGTCAATATTTATTTATTTTTTCTTTTTGTTTGTTTAGATCCTTTTTGTTATCTCAAAACCGGATGCTTTCAAGAGTCCAACTTCTGACACGTACATTATATTCGGGGAAGCAAAGATTGAGGACTTGAGTTCACAGCTACAGACTCAGGCAGCAGAGCAATTCAAGGCTCCTAATGTTAGCAATGTAGGATTGAAGCCTGAAACTTCTGCTACTGCTCAAGATGATGAAGATGTGGACGAGTCTGGTGTAGATCCCAAGGATATAGAGTTGGTGATGACTCAAGCTGGTGTGTCAAGACCTAAAGCTGTTAAGGCCCTCAAAACTGCCGATGGCGATATTGTTGCTGCCATTATGGAGCTAACTAATTGATGGTCAGATTTGGGAGAATTTTAGAATTTGCGATGTGGAGCGATTTTTCTGTCAGTCAAAATTTTGCTCTGTTTTGGAAAGTGTTTTGCTAATATTTACCTTTGCTTTATTCTATTTTCTCTTTGTAATTGTCGGCTAGGAGGAAAATACTATAGACTCATTCTCTACAATTGTATGTTTCTTGTCAAGAATGGCAGTCATAATCAGCAGCTATCTAGTTTCTTTATATGACTTGTAAACAAGTGTCTGGTGCTCCTTCTGCACTATAAGCAGGGGCAAATAAGAAATGCTCCTTCTGATTTCATGACATTGCCACCGAAGCTATATTGTTCAGACAAAGTATCTCGCGTGGTGAACCCATGGTCAAGGGATGTTAAGGGTGATGCACCAAACATGAATTTGATTCCTTTGGCTAGGATAGACGAATCATTTACAAACAAAAAAGGATATGGGTTTAGTTTTCAAAGGGTGTGTTCAAGCCATCGTAAAAGAAGTTTCTTACATCTTTGCAACACAGAATTAAGTTGACAGACTTCTGACAAATTATTCCCATCAAGCAACATCAGTCAGGGAACAGTTTCAACTACTGAGCAAATGCGATGATTGTGATAGATGTGAAAAATGTTCAGTATAGCTGAATGAAGAGCCACGCAATATACCCTATGCGATGCTGTTATCAAAGATAGTTTACGTTAGTGAGGTGGTTCTTCTATCTGCTTCATTACCGCTAAAGCGTATTCTGCTTGGCACAGCCAGAGCCATGGATACTTCTTAATCCTTTGAGGAGGTAATTCCTGACAAAGAGGTGTAATACTTTACCAACATTTTCTAATGCTCTTATTTGATCATTCTTTCTGTTAATAGTTAAAATCTATTGAAATTATAATTTTGTAGATCGCACTTCTTCCATCATAAGCTTTTTAACGTTTTTGTATTTCTCAATAGTAGAGAGTATTAAAATGAGTGATAAAAAAGTATGTTAGTACTTCATGAATCTTTATACATGTATGATTATATGTTATTTTGTTTGTATTTCTTACAGTTCAAATTAAGGGTGATAATCAACCCTAAGGTGGATGGGTGGTATGAAAAATCAGTTTGAGATGGAGAATGTTGAGTGGGCAAGGGTTAAGAAAAAAAAAATCGTCCAAATTAATATGTTCATTAAAAAATTACTTAAATGTAAGTATTTACATTTCGAAAAGCTAGGATGTATATTGAAATATTAGTGTCTTAAGCCGTCTGTCAATGGACGCATGGTTTTCATAGCAGTGCAATGATTCTTTCTATTCAACCCTAAAGTTAGTTGAAGTCTGAAGCGTCAATTTGTAAGCTATGATATGCCTCACGTGTGTGTTTTTAAATAGTGTGGAAATAACATATAAGAAGTTAGAGAGAGATCACTATTTAATTGGCCCCTATAGTGAATTGCGATATCTTCACATTTCATATAAAATTCTAATTAGAGATCAATCCAGAAAGACCAATATGAATTCATCAGGTTTTGACTAAACCTACTTTTAGTAGAGAAAATCAATAAATTTGAAATGGACATACTTGGAATAATTTGATGTTGAAGACCAATTTAAAGATGTTGAGTTGAAGATGTAACTGAACTTGGAAGACAATCCGACTCACTAGTGTTCGGCAGGTTAAATTGAAAAAAATTGAAACATTGTCAATTTTGTTCTGAAGTAAATCCAACTCACCTAATTTGCAAGTCATAAATAGTTCAAAATTTGGTTAAAAGTGAGCTGACTCGTTTATATATTAAGAAAATGCAACTTCAAATATATTAATTAACCATTTAAATATTCTAATGTTAACAAAATTACTACTTATTTGCTTTTAAATTTAATGAGTCAATTCACACAATTCACATGCCTAGTAATAGATCAAATCCGATTGAAGAAGATTATGATTCCATGAAGTAATATTTTTTTTCATTTATGCAATAATGATTTTATTATAGAAGAATTTTTCGTAGCTATTCTTGTTAGGGGCTAATTTAGAATCTAATTGTATAAGTGATTAAAACCTTGATAATTAATGATAGATAGTATTTATTTTAACTTAATTGGTTACTAAATCTAATTATTGATTTTATTTTGTAGTTATTTAACAATCAAAACCTAATTTAATAATTATTTTGGTCACAATTAGTAATTATTTTATTTCATAGTTAAAAATTGGTCTCTAAATAATTTTTATCTTGTAGTGATAAGTAAGTGCTTGGTTTAGAAAATCCCATTAAATGTAATAAACTTGTAATGATTTAAACAGATTGAGAAATTGATTCTTTTTTATTTTTCTTTAATTTAAAGTCAGTATGATAAGAGGTGGTGTTTATTGTATAAAGCCATAATAGCCAAACTTCATAAGAAGTTTCTCGTTATATTGTTGTTAGGATAACAATATACTTATTGGACTAAATTTGCTTGAGCCATACAGTCCCAAAGTCAAGTGGTGCTTTATAGAGCTTAAAGTAGCAAAGCTTAAGCGTTGAAATATGCAAGAATGGTTCACTGGAGCAAATCAGCTAAAGTCGCACGACAAATCGCTCAAACGAATTTTGTAGTACAAAAAGGGTAGCCTCTAGAGCAAATTCACCCAAGCAAATGGTGTCATTGCTCAAGCGAAACTATTTGAAGAAAATTAGTTGCTCTTTGGATTGATTTCGTGTAAGCGTTGACACTGGGATTTGAGTGAAATTTTTGCGGGGGTTACAAAACTTTTAAAATTTTTTATAACTACTAAAACATTGAAAAACTTTATAACCTTGTATTCAATACCCTCATGCTCCATATTTCTCTTTGTTATTTTTGAACACAACACACAAAGATGTTCTCTTTCTCTCATTCTTTCATGTTCAAATATTTTCATTGAAGATCAACAAGTTATGATATATTTCTAAGTTCTTATCTAAATTAGGGCTCACACTCTTTGTCACCCACGGTTGTCCTGTTTTTGTACATATGAAATCAAATATGATGAACATTGCATTTTTCGTCCCAACTATTACAATGCATTAATATTCATTTGCATATTGGATTTAGTGTGGTGTTTTTAAGAACTAGAGTTTGAAATTTTTCTGCAAATTTTTAGGGATTATACAATATAGTCAGGATTAAGTACATTTTAGAAAATGTTTTCATTTAATGAATGTGCAACTGATGTATTTTAATTGTTGAAAATGGAAAATTTCTGAATGTATGATTGGGAATATGTTCTTTTTCATCTTAACTATTTCATAAGAAAATTATTTGAGTTTCATTACCTTAATTGTCTATTCATAGTAGTACAAATGGCCTTAGAAAAACCTAATCATGCTGAACCAACTTTTAGAAAATGCAAGGAACCAACATATGTAGAAATACCCCTCTTGTTCACTTGAAAGATGAAAATGTTTCAGAAATTGAGATAGGAATGTGAGATAGAACGAGATTTTTTGCTAAGGCAAAACAACTCAGGTTCATTCAATTAGAATCCAAAGTTATTCTCCTTGAACGAAGGGTTGAGATACCCCAAGGAGAATATAAAGACTTTATAAATGAGCTAGAATAGAGAAGGTGACACATTTTGACAAGTCAAACCAATCACTTCAATGAGATCATTGTCAAGGAGTTTTATACCAATGCATTAGATGCAACTTGCATTTCCTAGGTCAGGGGACATATGATTTCTTATGACAAAGATGCAATCAACTTGTATATGCAAATTGGACTCCACCTCAAAGAAGAAAAGGGTGGGGAAATTGAAAGACTTAAGCCAAGAATCTCTCCAGACATGGCAACTAATCAATTATGTGTAACTGACTAAACATTTGAATAAGGAAGACTAGACGCCTTAAAAAAATATTAGAGTCAACATGAGAACCCTGGCTCAAATATAGAGTTGCTTTCTCTTTGCCAACATCACTTCCAACACCCATGTTTCTGATATCAACTTGGGCAAGGTTCAACTCTTGTAATTTATTATGAACCAAGTTGTGATTGATGTACCTCACATTATTTCTAAGAGTTGCATAAGTTTGTCCTGTTTGAACCAATATCAGGAGAAACTGCAAGACCCCTACGATTCCCTGGCTTAATCACTGGTAACTTGTTCCAACTCAATCTAAACCAACTCCTATTGCAACAAATTTTCAAATGTGTCTCACTTATATTCAGCAGCAACTAGCTATTAACCACTGAGAAAATTCTACCATTTGTGAAGCATTCTTTATGTACACCCTGCACCGATATCACACCCCTCCAAACTCATTTTTCTGCATGTCCTCTCAAGAGTTTCGAAGCTATATAGCATGGCCTAGGGACAATTCAATTCTCGTAGGGGAGATAGATGTTGCATCTAAGCAACAAAATAATGAAAGAGTTAATGAACAAATTGCATTTGATATTGAGACAACTGAAATAGGTATAGAGGTAGAGGTGCAACTGCTGTTGATGGAGGAGTTGAACCAAGTCAAACAGCATAGGGGAATAAAGACTCCCCATAAAGGACTAACACTGAGAACGAAAACTTCTTTAATAAGTTATTTAAGTCACTGAGTAATTTTGAAGCAAAGGAGGATAATTAAGAGGAGGATGAAGAGGATGATTGATTATAACAAAGTTCATTTTTATTTTGTGCACATATTTTAGTTTCAATTTTATTTCTTAATTTCATTTTGTTTTATAGTTACATTTTTAGTTGATTACTGAAGCATTTTGATCATCTGGAAAATTTTAAGAATTGGTTGGAGAAAGAAATTTAAATTGAAATAGTTTTCAAAAACTCTTTGGAAAATGCACATGATTAGATAAATAACGACCTCAATTTGAAGATTTCATAACATAGTGTTATTGATCACACAAATTGAATTAAGCGTGAGCAGAGAATCACCTAATAAGTAGAGAGAAACTGAAAAAACTATTAGATGAATGAGTGACTTAGCTTTACATTTCAATAGGTTGTGTGTCAAATTTCTGAGTGATATCAAGCATAAAAAGCCTGAAAATTATCAAGACCATTAAATTTGTGAAAATTATGAACTTAGAGCCAAAAGGCCAATTTTATTTTAGATTTTCATGTTGAACCTTAGCTAGAATTGCAAACACTTCCCTTGAGTCTAAAATCAAAATTTAAACAAAAAAATCATATTAAATCTTGAGACTAAAAGAATATAAAATATTTTAGAATGACATTTTTAACATATTTCACATATTATTTAGATATAAGTATAATTTATCTTTTTATATATATATATATATATATATATATATATATATATATATATATATATATATATATATATATTCAAAATATATTAGAGGAGTAACAATTTCTATCTACAATATTCATTTATCGTTGATAATAAGAGGAGTAAAAATGATGTATCATATTAGAGTTACAATTTTTTTTTCTAAAAATTTGATTACAAATACATTGCAATCAATACTAATTTAATTAGTTTTGAAATATATTTTTGGGTAGAAAAGATAAATTAATTTTTCTGAAACCCTAAACCTTAAAAATATTTATATATATATATATATATATATATATATATATACACAAAAAAACGAAGGAAAGACTAAATTTGAGCGTTTTGTTTTATTTTTAGTGAAAAAGGTAAAAATATTTGTTGAAAAAAAAATTATATTTTTTTTACTTAGAATACCTTTTAGAATTGAAATTTGAATATTATAAAAAGTACTTTGTGAAGTAATTAAAAAATTTAACGTTCCAAAAAATAATTTTTAAGAAGTATTAAAATTTTAGATAAATTCTTCTTCCACCTCCATATCCTCCTCTTCTTGCACTTCCATAAAAAGAATTAATAAAATTAATTCACTGCACTTCCATAAAAAAAATTAATAAAATTAATTTACAAAGTACGCATAATGAAGTGACCAAAATAATTTTGAGATGTCTTTGAATATTACATCTCACAAATTCCACCTAAACATAAAAAATTATTATACAATTTTGTTGAAGCTTTAATTAAATATTTTATAAAAAAAAATAACCTCCTAGAATTGTGATAGGTGAAAAAACATAGTCCACAGAAGAAGTTACGAAGAATTCTTCAAAATTTTAATATCCTGGAAGAATACTTTACATTTTAAAATTTTAACGTTTTAAAGCTTGAACATTTTATTTTTTTTGAAATATTTAAAAATATAAAATTAAAATAATAAAATTGAGAAATATAAATAAAAAATTAACTATTTTTTAATTATTTAACCTAACACTCCAAATGCACTCTTGTTATTTTATCTAGTTTTATGGCAAAAAATAGAATTGGAAGTAATGGGTTATTAACTCTAATCGGGTAACCCTAAATTGAGGTATATAAGGTGCGGGTGTTAGGGTTTTAGGTTGTTGTGGGTGTTTGGTGGATCACTGTTACACAATCCTTTCTCTTACGGCAAATCACCATGACGGCTCAAACTCAAGAGGAGCTTCTCGCCCAACACCTCGAACAGCAAAAGATCCACGTAATCCATATTAAAGCTTCCTTTTTTATTTCCCTTTTTTTTTTTTTTTTAATTTTAATTTTGATTTGGATTAGGAATACTCAATTGAGTTAGATTGTGTGCAATGTTTTCATCGTTAATTGTTTTAGGGTTCTGTGGCCTGTGGACTCTAAAGTACTAGCAGTAGCGGGTAACTGTTAAGGGTTTGCATTTGATTCGAGTAAATTGAGGGTTTAGATAGCTTTGTATTTTCTATCTGCTAATTAATGATTCGATCAGAAGCTTGATATGAGGAAGAGAGTGTAAATGAAATTATCAGGTTTTCAATTGGTTCAGGGCTGAATTTTTTCTGTGTTTTTGGGGGTTTCACTAATTTATATGGAAATGAGGAGTTTAGTTTTCCAACCAAACTCAGGAGAAAAAATAATCTTTCATAAAAAACACTTAACCGCAGTCTTAGAAGAACAATTAAAACTAACATGTTAACCGTAATTGAGTATTAAACTTTTTTTTTCTTATAACCGTAATTGATTCTGATAGTTAAATATTTTCGTACGTTACTGAGAAGTGACGTACTTTTTGCTCTGTTTTATAGTATTTTGAACTTTTGAATGATATCTTTTGTAGCATGATGAGCCTGTAGTCGAGGATGATGATGATGAGGAAGATGATGATGACGACGATGAAGAGGATGATGAACATGGTGAAGGTAAGTTGGTCAATGAGATTAACCGATGAGTTTTTGCATCTGGCAAATGTTTAGTAGCCTTCCTCCTACAATTTGGATGGGATTGTGTTGTAAGTGAAAATAGTGTACATGGTCAATGAGATTATTTGGCTTGTCTTGATATACTAGGACCTGTTAGTATTTTTAATTAAGTAATGAGCTCTTCAAAATTTTGGTTGACGTGTCAAGTTCATTTATCTTATTTGGAGTCTTGCATAAAAGGTGTTAATCATCATGGTTTGCGGAGAAGTTGAATATTGTTTTTGTTTAAAACTTTCATCATCAAGAATTTGGAAATGTTTTGGTTTCTTATATAGGCTGTAAAGTTATACCTTCATTTTTAGATTCAGAAATCACCAGTAGCATTAGCGTGATGGTTCACTTTATTTAACGATGCTAATTGAATATATGGGCACTTCAATTACAATTAGATTCATTTTTTTTAATTATACATTTTAAACTTGTATAGCGAATTTTGAATTCATATCACAATGATTTGATAAAATGTAGTGGCATTTTAGTATATCTACAATGACTCATGCTCATTCTTGAACCATTCATTCTCATTTGATTTAAGATTTGTATTTTATGTTAATTTTATACATTTACAGTCTTTCCTGTTTCTTATATTTTGAAAATTGGTGGTATCTGTGTTTTCGAGTTGTATTACACGTCCCATGTCATGTCTGTGCTTCCCAGCAGGATTGTTCTGTACTTGGACGTGAGTTGAGATATGTAATATAAACATCATAATAATGTCACAAATTATGCTTGGAGATCGTGACTGAAGTTACATGGGCAGGCCCAATTCACAACTCATGAATTTGTTTCTATTGCAGGACTTGAAGGTGATGCATCTGGTAGGTCCAAGCAGACCAGAAGTGAAAAGAAGAGTCGCAAGGCAATGCTCAAACTTGGAATGAAACCTGTGACAGGTGTCAGTCGAGTGACAGTAAAGAAGAGCAAGAATGTTAGCATTTGACACATCTTTTTTTACTTTTCGCCTCACTCTTCCAATTTTCAGGTCTATTTTGTTTTGGTAATTGAATTTTACTTTTTGTTTTGTTAGATCCTGTTTGTTATTTCAAAGCCAGACGTTTTCAAGAGTCCAACTTCTGATACATACGTTATATTTGGGGAAGCTAAGATTGAAGACTTGAGCTCACAGCTACAAACTCAGGCAGCAGAGCAATTCAAGGCTCCTAGTGTAAGCAATGTAGGATTGAAGCCTGAGTCCTCTGCTACTGCTCAAGATGATGAGGAAGTGGATGAGGCTGGTGTAGATCCCAAGGATATAGAGCTGGTGATGACTCAAGCTGGTGTGTCAAGACCTAAAGCTGTTAAAGCACTCAAGGCTGCCGGTGGCGACATAGTTGCTGCCATTATGGAGCTAACTAATTAATGGTCTGGTTTGTTTTGAATTTGGAATGTGTAGCTATTTTTCTTTGTTCGTCGAAATTTTTGCTCTCCTTGAATTTGAAACACTGGTTTGTCAAATTATCTTTGTAATTGTCGGCATCTAAGGAAAAGACTGTAGACTCGTTTGCGACAAATGCATGTTCAATGCCAAGAATGAAACTCATAATTAGCAGTCATATAGATACTTCCGGTTACAATATTGAGTGTCATATAGTTACACAGCATTTGGTTTGCAGTTTTTTTAAGATAATCTAATGACTTTAATGACAAAGCCCACCTCATCTGTGTCATATGATAATTGGATGCATTTATATAGGACATAATTTTTAAGGTTATGAGTAGTTTAAACAAAGCAAAAAAGAAAGTTGATACTTTGTGCATATCTTCTACACTAGCAGTTCTTCACTTGAAACTCTTAACGGGGATTAAGATACTAAACTTAAACAACTAGGAGTTATTGCCGCCGAGGCTGAGATGACTACCGAGCTGCAACGTTTCTTTTATCTTAATTCTTCATCTTTCTTACGCTTAATTTTTTGCAATGTTTACTTTTTATAATTGTCTTTTCTTTTGGGAAGTGTGTATCACATTATTTTGTGTGTTCATTTTCCTAATAGTTGTCTTCTGTGTTCTAATTTCCTTATGGTCACTTCTATGTATGGAAATTGAAAATTTTGGAACACTAATTACTTTGAGCATAGCTATATCATGTATGTTGGCTTTCATAACCATTTGAGTAGTTTCTCATACTTTCTACCCTAAAATTTATTATGTCCCTTATGTGATGTTCATATAGAAATGTTTTACTTTGTCTAAATATATTGTAACAATGTTTGACTGGAGAGGCTTTAGTATGTTTTTTGATGGAAAGTAAGTTGACTTGAATTCAAGTGTTGGAAAAAAATTTATTGCAGTTTTCAAGTCAGCTGGAGGAGGCTTTAGAATGTTTTTTGATGGAAAATAAGTTGACTTGAATTCAAGTGTTGGAAAAAATTTTATTGTAGTTTTCAAGTCAGCTGGAGCTTGAAATGAATTTTGTTTATAACTAAATTTAGAAAGAAGTGTTATATTGACTCAGTATTCAGCAGAAACTGAAAGTTGGTTGAAGTGTTTTAAGTGAATTCTAAACATAGTTTAATGAGTATTTGGTCTACCTCCATACAAAAAGCTGAAAGACTGTACGAAAATGACTTTAATACCTTATACCTTAATAGTGATTTCCGTTATATAATTCGGACGAATTTTACAATGTGGTATAATTTTTTCGGATTAGCTTATTTCAGAATATAAAATTAGTTTTCGAATTAGCTTATTTTAAAATATAAAATTATCTTTTAAACTAGTCTATTTTAAAATATAAAAATTTTGAATTGAAAAATATTATAAACCGGATGGGATGCTATCCGTTTATCATTTTGTAAATGTGAATAGCAGGACACTCTATCCATTTCACATTTTGAAAAAAAAATGTAAATGGATGGGTATTATCCGATTGTCATTTTGTTTTGCAAATGATAACTGAATGAAATCCTCGTCCGAATTATAATTTTTTTAAAATGTGAATTAGATGATATTTAAGGTTATTTTGATCATTGTAATATGGATATTTTGAGAATTAATTTTTTTTATGAAAGTGCAGAAAGAAGGTATGGGGAGGGAGGAAGAATTCGTCTTTATAGAGGTGTAGGCTTCCAAAAGGATTTTTTGAAAATATAAAGTTTATGGAGGTGCGGGAAGAAACAGTATAGTAATTGCTATTTGTACTGAAAACTGGACAATGTGGATAAATCTTTTTGTTATGGGGCCTCTGTTTTAGTTCTAGGCGCCTTCTTTCTGCACCTTCATGAAATGATCATGCACCTCCACAATTTCTGAAATGACAAAGATATCTTTTGTAAAATGGTAGAAAAGGGCTTGATAAAGAAAAATATAAGGGATTGAAGAGTTGTGGGTATAGTTGCTGAGAGTTGGGCGTTGTAAATTGAAGTTGGTAAAGATTGTGATGTTCATCCGTGGTGGTTGGTGCCGTGGCGGTGGTTACCATTAAACTTCAACCACCGCCACCATCAACACAGGTTCACGATGATTGTGCTCGAGAGTGGCAATATGCAAAATCCAGAAGTGCACAAGATGCAGAGATGGAGATAGAGAGGTGCAAAGAGGCAATATAAAATATTGTCTGCACTTAATAAATTTTTAAAATATTAATAATATTTTTATTATTTTATATATTAAATAATTTTTCTTCTTTTTACATTTATATAAACATCTTTTTTATATTTTGTTTTTTTAACAATAATAAAAATAATATTAGATATTATTAAAATATTTACAATTTAATATGATTAATTTTAAAAATTTAGTTTAACACATTATTTTTAAATATTTAGTTTTTTATAACTAATTCAATATTACTTAAAAAAAATATAGATATTTTTTAATATTTTTTATTTTACTTTGTATACGTGATTATAAAAAAAATATTTAATAAAAAATTTTAAAATAAAAGTAATAAAGAGATTGTTGATATATTGAATATTTATTAAGTGCAGGAAGTAATATATATTGGAAGTAATATATATTGTGTAGAAAACAACTTCCTTCCTGCTTACAAAGAAATCAGAGAGATTAGAGCACAGTGTTGGATATAACATTTCATCCTAAGAAAATTTTTGTTATTTCATAACTACTATGGAGGTGCAGGATGAGTTTATGGAGGTGCAGGTAGGATGCATCTTAGTTCTGACCACGTTATGGGCCTATGTCTAATCAAGACTATTTTGAAATATGTTTGTAATGTTTTAGTTTCCCCTAATGTTAAAGAAACAATAGAAATGGAACTTGTTACCTTTTGCACAAAACAATAGAGCCTCTCATGGAAGTGATTTTTTCTTGCTGCAACCCAACACTATCAGGCCACACTCTTTCATCACAGAAATATTAATTTAAAATGTAAAATCTTCATTCTATTTTATCTGAAATTTACAAGATGTTCCTTTCATTGTCTGAAATAAATGTTTTACATTCTGATAACCTAATCCAAAATAAATATTATACAAGAGAATTCTTATATAAGTTTATCCGAACACACGGCAATCAACGTTGTTCAAAACAATCAGTCTCAAGTCAATAGATTGAATCCAATGTGAGAATAATCAATTAACTGAAAAAGTGAACCAATTTAACTACTTTAGTTTGAGTTGTGGAAGTCATTCTAGAAATTGATATGATGGATAAGATATTGAGAAAACTTCTAAATAGAGAAGAGAGTGAGAGGTAGGGAGAGAGAGAGATAATATAATTTTATATTGCAATATAAATGATTTAGCATAATACAAAATTGTAGATTTTATTTTTAATATAAATTTTAAATATATAAAAATAAGTATTTATAATATCTCTTGCATTGCCCTGGTTAAAATTTAATAAAGTCAACTTAATAACCAAATTGAACCATCTTTGGAGTTGTGTAGATATGGGTTGAAAAGTTTTCTCTATCCAACACAAGTTCTTTTTATTATTTATTTTTAAATTGAACCTATCTCATTTCATGTGGTATCTAGATTGTGTTTCTTTTTGTTACGTGTGTGCCTTCATTTCACAACTTTTATGGCATAACCTAATAAGTCATTTCCTGAAAACTTAAATAATTTTATCTTTGAAAAAACAACACTAGTGTTTGTTCACTTTAGGTTTTATCTTAACTTGCCTAGCTAATTTTGTTACAAAAAGGTGAAAACTTGTCTTGCTAATTATCCTGTTCCTGTTTATTTTGCCCAATTATGTACCCAAAAAGTTAGAACAAGAAGATTCCATTTTAAAAAAATATATCTTGATGGAAAAAAGCAACCAGATTTTGAGGATGATGACTCTCATTCTGTTTTGCTTTTTGTGTTTTATTTGTATCTACGTATCCCTTCCTTCACCCTAACGACACCATTCACATCACCCTTTTTATCCTCACTCAATTGGCTTTTATCTAAAAATATAGAAAACCTTTCTAATAACTTGCATCCTTTCATCTTTTCCCTTTTTCTTTTGTTTTTCTTGTGATTCTTTTCTCATCCCAACCAATAGCAAACACCAAACAAAAAGATGGTGTAGCACAAAATTGGTCCATTCGTAATATCGATAGATAGTTAAAAAAGTTGAATAAATCATAATTAATCTTTTCAAAAGAGAAAAGACTCGAAAATAAAAAATAAAATTTAAACAAAACTAAATTGAAAACAAAAGAAAAATAAGTTTTAATTTAATTTAAGAAACTTAAAAAATATTAAATAAAATGTTTTTATCTGAGATATGTCATATTTACAAAAAAAAAAAAAAAATTCCTTAGTTAGTATTTGTTGGATAAATTTAAGTGTTGAAAAAATTATTTGAGAAATAGAAGATGAGTTTAGAGATAGAAGATGCAAGATACTAAAAAATATATTTCAAAATTTAAAGATTTAGTTGCTGTTCGAGTTTTTAAAATTTAGTTGTTCTTTTCGTCAATCTTATTAAACCTTTCAGAATATTGAATTACACTATTAAACTTGTTTATACTATAATACACCTAAAATTGTCTCTCAATAATCAATTAATAATGAGTTAACATCTTAGACCAGCTAGAGTATAAATAATGTATAGAATTGATCTTTGATTTTAACTTCCATTAGTAAGTATCCAAGTGAGAGCAACTGAAGTATATATGTATTTATATGTGTTTTCCAATTGTGGTCTAAAACTATGTTTGTTTGAAGCCAATATAAAAAAAAATAAAGAAATAGAAAAGAGAAAGAAGATAAGTTGTTAAATTGTTTGGTGATTGCTTAGGTCATTGAGAAAACAATTATTGTGAGTAGAAGAGAGCTTCTGCGACATTGCGAGGTTGCTGTGTCATTGTCAGGGCATTATGCTGAGATGCCTTTGACTCTTTATGGTGTTTGACATTTTCGAAATTTCTATTTATTCAACAATGTCACTCTCCTAACCCAATGCATACCATTTATGAAAGCGTGTCAAACAAATAAATTAAAATGGACAAATATTCATTCAACTAAGTTTTCGATTGAATGTTTAAATTAGCTATTTAAATTTTAAAGACATACATGATAATAAGTTTGTTCTTTCCTTATTTGGTAATTAATTAGTTTTTAAAATAAACACCAAAATAGTGATTAATTTCATATAATTTCAAACCCCATTTTATAGTTAAATTGATAATTATTTCATTAAATTATAATTTGGTTGTCTCTTGTTTTAATTATACACGATTTTGTTCTCATCGTCTTAGTTTCTAAATTGTAGAAAATTCACAATTTTTGTTTCATCAGCAAAGAGAATATCCACAATTTTGTTCTAAATCTCAATCTTGCATACATTTATTATAAAAAAACTCTAATAATAATTAAACAAAAAAAATATAGCAGTTATAAAAGTTTATTTTTAAAATTTGAAAATCAAAATTGCATGAAAAAAATTAAAGGGCAAAAAATTGCAGAAGTGAGACTAAAGCTACATTTAGCCTAATTATATTATATAATAAGAAAGTCAAAAGTAATACTTAAAATTTCGAATGACTAATTTAATATTGTATGTGTTTTGGTCATTTTCTTTGGTCTAAATATATTTTGGTAGTTTTTATGTAAGTATTCGTCAACTTTATTGTACACATTCTTTAGGCCCTACCCTGAAGATTTTTATTTGAACAGTCTACTGAATGAGCACTACAAAAGCATTTAATTGAGAAAGAAAGAGATAAAACTTTTATATGTAAAAAATAAACCTTATGATTTCAAGATTAGTAAACAAGGACATAAAATTATAAATAAGCAAATTGCTTACATAATACCTAAATTAAAAACGGACAATTGGTTGTTTTATTATTGTAATAGAAAAATTGAGTACTTTTGACCGATCTAATATGTTTAATTAACAAGATTCTTATGCCTAAGTTTATATAGATGCAGCCAAAGACTGTGTACTTTTAATATGATTTAATTTTTGTGAGAAGAATTTGACGTAAATCTACAAGTCTTTTATACATTTTTTATAACCAACAAAACTAATTTATATAAACACAAGTGGAAAACAATGGGTACGATCAAAACTAGACCTGAAAAGAAAACCTACTGCCATTAATTTTTAAGTTTGATGTACAGAAAATAAACAATCTATATCATTATAAAAACAGGTTCTTGAGTTGAAAGCATAAGAATAACCTAAAATTTCTCATGTATACTAATACTTTGACTTCAAGCACATTAATATAGTTAGGGTTTACAAAATCTAATTAGAAATTAATATTCCAATACCCTTCCAGATAAACTACCATAAGAATGTTAACCAACCATAATCCAGAGGGACATTTTTGTTTGAATCAATAATCCAGATGCGTGGTTAGGCAAAATTATTTGATAGTATTATTGATTCAACCCAATTAAGATATTAACCAACCCCTTGTTTGTCCCGTTCCATATTTCCAAAATCAAAATCAGAAATGAATTAATTAATCTTCTCCAATTTATACTAAGAATAAGACATGATCATCTGTAGCAGCAGGTCAAGCCAAGCAAGTTAAAACAGCTAGCTAGAATGAAATTGACGTATAAATTGATGAAGAACCCTAACACATCGTTTTCTATCTCTCTCACACAACTTAATGGAATTGACATGGTTGGTAACATACAAAGAGAGACTAAGATTCATAGATGGTAAACGTGGCTCCATTGGATAGGGGTGTGAGGGGGCATGGCCACATGGGGGAGAGTCATTAGGTTAGGGTTTCTATAAGTGCTTCCCAAAAGTGAAATATTTTAATGCCGTGTTTGTTTCGCTTTCTTTCTTTGATTTTTTTTGTTCTCTGGTTCTTATGAAGTCAATGCATGACCCACAGAAATCTTATGATCTATATCAGGTTTAATTTTATAAAGCTTTTTTAATGAATTGGTTGTTCTTGGTTGCCTCCTTTGGAGATTGTATTTTGAATGCGTTCAATTATATAGATAAGAAACGTCATGAATTTGTATACGTTGTGGCTAAAGTTTCAAGTTTTTTTTTTTTTTTTTTTTTT